>JAEEGJ010002008.1_pt1 | contig 178341 bp, 130 predicted proteins | sample 8958761 | NCBI WGS metagenome assembly JAEEGJ01 (sample SAMN16246546, study PRJNA631951) | gut metagenome | biome: gut microbiome; feature: rumen; material: RS-attached | host: Bos | place: Iran: Karaj | collected 2018-10
TTTATCCGGGAACTTGATGAATATATGCATTGGTACAACGAAGATCGTATCAAAATGGTACTTGGAGGAATGAGTCCTCTTCAGTATAGACGTAGTCTGGGAATAGCAACTTAGTCCAAGAAAACGTCCGCATGCCCCATTTAGTCTCCACTGTGGAATTTAATTTTACAGTAGAATTTACTTATTCACTCAAGCATCTTTCCTTGTCTCAATCATTTATAAGACTTTTTAAGCTTCTTCGTTTATGGTATTTTCTATTCTCTTTAAAGCTTTCTTTACAGCCGGTATGTTTATAACGATAAGTGTTATTATCATCTCAGCTAGTATGTAGCTGTAGTTATAAACAATGGAATAAATGCTCGATAAACTCTGAGGGAATGATTCGGGCATGTAATCCATCCAGTAGATATATCCTCCTATCGTATGAAAGAGTCCTCTTACGATACATGCGACAACATATCCCTTTACAAGACCTTTTTCCTTTCCGTACCAGATACCTGCAAGACCAAGTGCGGTGAATGCAAAGAAGTAATCACAGCATACCTGGAAGGGTGATAAGAAGTAACTTCCGCCTGACTGTATGAACTGCAGAATGCTGTATGCAAATGCAGTTACAAAACCGACATTTACTCCGTAAAGATAACCTACAAAGCATATGAAGAACATCGAGAAAAGTGTGACAGAACCTCCCATCGGAAGCTCAAATTTGATATATGAAGTAACAAATGCTATTGCAAGAGATATACCTGCAACTGCAAGCTGCTTTACGGTAAATTTACCCGATTTCTGTTTCTTTGCCACTAAAACAGCAGCCACGGCTATGACTGCTATCATTATAATAATAGCAATGTAATAACCGAGTTTTGTAAGTTCATAATAGGATCCCCACTCAGGGTCGTTGATGTAATTGATCAGTTTAGACATAAAAAACCTCCTGGAACGTATTGATCTTTACACTCAACATCTGCCAGGAGTTATCATATATCACAGTACGATCATCGTACTGTTAATCTGCTTCCTTACGCCGGTATTATCCGGTTCAAGTAGTGAGGGTCAAGAGCTTATGCTCAATCTCAGCTTACGCACCCCTAGCTTTTGTTCAGTTAACGATATGTATACTATAACTTTTTTATTTGCCTGTCAACAACAAATCACTAATTTTATTATAAATTTTCAGTATCGTTATGAGTCACGCTGTTAACATCGACATAGTACTTAGTGTGATCATTCCTGTCAAGGTAGACTCTTATCTGATCACCCTGCTCAATATCATAGACACTTTCATCCCATATGTTACGGCTCTTGAATCTATAGTTCTTTGCAGAGTAATCATCAGTATAGGTAGCGATTATGTTCATCGGATGACGGCCGTTAACGGCATAATGATAATTACGCTCAACGGCTTCTACTGCAGCCCACACACTGTAGCCCGCTTCAACAAGCGCTCTGTCTTTTTTACCGTGTACTGCCTTTAATGCCGTAGGGATGATACCTACAAGAGAGAATATCAGACCCATCACGCCAAAAACAAGCACGATTATCACAGTACTTCCCGGATAATAAGGCTTAAACGGATCCGAATCATCCAGATAGAGTTCAATATCATCTCCTTTACGCATTGATGAAACATATGTGTCAAGCTGGATACTTGAATAATTCTGTCCATTATAAGTATAATCCACATAGACATAACTGCTGTCCCCATGATGCTCTATATCGGAAATGATACCGTCAACGGCTTCATATCCTGCCTTTTTCTTTGAGCCTGAAATACCTGAGATTATCGCTACTATGATAAAAAGCACTCCAACGATACCAAATATCCCAAAAAGTAGATTTTCAGTAAGATTTCTTTCAGATTTCATTTTTCAAACAGATCCTAATCAAAGAATCCTTCTCCTGTTATTATATGTATGAACTGTCTTATCTCATCCCATGCTTCCTTAGATTCGGGGAATGTCGCTAGTCCTAACTGGAACACATGAAACATACCCGGATAAGTATGTTCTTTTACTTTTACTCCGGCTGCTTTTGCTTTTGCAGCTACAGACAATGTGTCATCAAGAAGCATCTCAAGCTCGCCAACCTGCATCAGCATAGGGGGAAAACCGTTATATACACCATAGACAGGTGATATATAGGGTGTTGACGGGTCTTGGTTTACATAATATCCTTTTTTGAATACCATCGTATGTTTTGAGCCGCCAAAAACAGGATCAGAATCATAGTTCTCCTGATACGAATCTCCGCTCTTTGTTAAGTCTGACCAGGCTGACATGGTGATTATACCTGCCGGCATCTCCATCTTGTGATCTCTTAAAAACAGGCAAAGTGCAAGTGCAAGACCGCCGCCTGCGGAATCACCGGATACTATTATCTTTGACGCTTTATAACCATGATCAATAAGCCATCTGTATGAGGCTATCGCATCATCGAATGCGGCCGGATAAGGATTCTCGGGCGCTACTCTGTAATCAACAGACAATACATCAAAACCGCCTGTAATCTCATGATAATATGCAGCCACCGCTCTGTAGGCATTATGGAGTTTTCCATAGTATCCGCCGCCATGGAGTTGCAATACAACATAACGCATACTCTTGTCCGTCGTATCGTCTTTCTTCTCAAGCAGTTCCATCTTGTACAGGTCCATGTTTATGACCGTGTTTTTTAAATTGGCAGCAAACTTCCATTCTCTCTCATGCTCGCTTATCCTGTTTTGCAGTTCGCCGTTTAAACGCATAGGTCCTAAAACAGGCATGTGATTTGCAACTTTCACAAGATGACGTGCAGTCTTTCCGCGCAGGCTTATATCCTCAGTCTGCTTATCCTCATTATTGAGTTGTCTTATACCTTTACGTATTTCTTCCATAAGACTCTTTTATATATGAAATCTTCTTTTTATCTCACGCTCGGCTTTTTTACCTCCAAGCAGTATCATCGATACCAGATAGAGACATGTGACAGCCTCACTGATACCCGCAAGTATCATAGTATTTATATGTCCTGTCATGTATAGCACGATCGTTACAAACGAGCATACCGCAAGATACAGCAAAAGCAAAAGATAACTCTGCCACCTGCTCCTGTTAACGAGCATAAGCACGGCCACTATCAGATCTCCCAAAAGAATAAGCCCAGGTATCGCCCATTGCAGCGACCAGCCGGTCATTCCGTTAAAGTAATCTATCGAGAATAAAAACAGCATTGTGATCGTAAGCTGCAGTGCCACCTTTGATGCCGATCCCGCATCGTAATAAACCCAGTAGGTGAGCGACAGATATATGTAAAGTAAGCTCACACCGGTTATAAGAGACCATGGATAACTCACAGAGGTCACGTCATTGATCTGGATCATTATGATCTCAGCGATAACAAAGATGATAAGCATGCTGTTAAGGACCGATCTTATCCTTCTTCTCTTACCCTGCACATCGGGATAAGGAGCATCTGCTCCAAACAGCTTTACAGCATTCTCCTTTTCCTCTCCTTCAAGTTCACTGACCACACAGTGACATAAAGGACAGGTATCCGACTGGTTATACAATATGATGTTACACTTTGGGCATCTGCTGACTATCCTGTTACTCATCTTCTTCATCCGTATATTCATTGGTTTCAACACATACTTGTACACCATCCGCACTTATGGTCCTGAAGAACCTCTTCTGGATGGAAGTATCTGCAAACCTTGTCGTAAATGTGACTATAAGAGTGCCGTTACAGCAAACTAGCGCACCCTTTAACTCCTGTCCCCTGGACATTGCAAGCATTGCATATATATGCTCAACATATTTGTCATAAGGCTCACGGAGTTTAACATCCCCTATATTTGTAAATGTGGCGGTCGTTGCATCGACCGTTGAATGATACACACTTCTTATCGCAATATTTTTGATAATCAACGGTATCGGTCTTAAGAATATGTTCTGCTCGTTTGAAACATTGTAAGAAAGTATCTTATCAAGATTCTCTTTGGTTATCTGTTCCTTAAGGCTTGTTGATACTATCTTAAGTACATCATCAAGTGAATACTCATCCTTCTCTGGCTGGAAACGTGCCATTACCATAGCAAAGAAGTTTTTGATGGTATTTGATTCATAGAAGCTTCTAAGATCAACCGGCACACAGCAGTTTATCGGGCGGTCTGAAACGCCACCCTTAAGGTATTCCTTATAGATAGAATAAACAAACACACCTACCATGTACTGGTTTATGGTTATGCCATGCTTCTTTGCCGCTGTCTTTATCTGATCTAAAGGAAGATACCCGTGCATTACACCGATCTCACCTTTGGCGAGTCTCTCCCCCTTTATGATCACCGACTTCTTTGCTCTGTATGCCTCGCTCCTGCTCTGTGGATTCTTAAAGTTCTTTACATAGCTGTCTTCCATATCAAGAACAAGTCCTTCAGAGAGTCTGTTTTTCTCTGAAGCAAGCTCATCGGGATGGGCAAGTCTTAGATACTGATATATGAGTTCCTTTAAGAACAGTAATCCGCCGTAACCGTCCGTAAGCGCATGGAACACCTCCAGATTGATACGCTTCTTATAATATGTCACACGGAACAGATAATGATTATTCTTACTCTTGTTTATATATGTTCCGGGATATGAATTCTCTTCCACGACCTTTGGTGCGGGCCTGTCATTCTCTTCGAGATAGTACCAGAAAAGGCCCATCTTCATGTTCATTCTGAAGGCAATAAAATCAGGCAGTACCATATCAACGGCCTGCTGTAAGAGTTCCTCTGAGATGTCCTCTTTTAAGGTTACTGCTATCCTGTATACGTTGCTCATATCCCTGCTGACAATAGCAGGAAAAAGCAAAGCCGTATTATCCAGCTTTGCCCAAGCGAGCTTGTGTTTTTTCCTTCTTTTTACTATCTGCTTGTCATATGTTTTCATAACCGACAAGACTTCCTTTTCTGTATTATCAAAATGTTATTGAATATCTCCGTAGAGTATCTTCGCATACTCCGAATCCTTATCGAGTATCAAAGTCTTATTCTTTCCTGCAAGCGCTTCAAGCGAGTCAAGTCCTCTTAAGTAATTATAGAACTCTGCCTTGCCCTCATCATTGTATGCATCAGAGAGTATCTGCATGTAACGTGCTTCACCCTCGGCCTCTATCTTTGCAGCATCCTTTTGAGCATTTGCAGTTAAGATACTAACCTGCTTGTCTGTTTCGTTTCTGATCTTTTGAGCTTCAGCCTGACCTTTAGCTGCATATCCTGCTGCGATGTTATTACGCTCTGATATCATACGCTCATATACGGCTTCCTTGTTATCATCCGGAAGATCTAGTGCCTTGATCTCTGCAAGCTTGATCTTGATACCGTACTGTGTGATATCCGAGTTTGCCTCGTTGGTGATCATGGTGGTAAGTGTATTACCCCTTGCTGCTATTATATCATCCTGAGTCATGGATGAGATAGTATTCTTGGCTGCGTTGTAAACAGCTGCCTCGATCCTCTCCTCAGCTCTTGCTCTCATTGCGCCAAGAGTCTGATAATACTTTGTAGCATCATCAACTGACCATATGACATAATTATCCGCTATCATAGACTTCTTATCTGAAGTGATAACATCGGATACCGGTATATCATATAATATATCACCGGTATAGACCGTTGTCACATTTTCTATAAAAGGTGTATGGAAATGTATACCTGTCTGAGTCTCAACCATGCTTATCTTTCCAAGTCTTATTATGATAGCCGCCTCATTGACCTTAACTGTATATGTTGATGCACCAATAAGAATCAGTGCAACTATGGCAACCACAGCTGCCAGTATGGTTCTTTTTATAATCTTCATAATGTTTTGCCTTTCCCGAATATTATTCCGTTACACTTTCTGTATAAGATGGAGTTGTGGTATCAACATCAGTTGAATTGAAACTGTCGAGTGGCAGCATGGTCTGCGTGTCTCCGTCAGTTATTATGACCTTCATTCCGGGAAGTATCTCTTCCATCTTCTCATAGAACATACGCCTCTTTGTTACAAGTGGGAACTTCTGGTATTCGGTGTAGGTTTCGTTAAATCTTGCAACCTGACCTTCCGCCTCTGCTATACGTGCTTCCTTGTTTGCATTGGCCTTCTGCACTATGGCATCCGCATTTGCCTCAGCCTCCGGTATCTTCTGGTTCTGATACTGGTAAGCGTTATTCTTTGCTGTATCTGCGCCCTGCTTTGCAGTCTCTACAGCCTTGAACGCTGCTACTATCTCCTCTGTAGGCGGTGCGGAATCCTGTATGGTGATATTAACGACTGTAAGACCTATATTCTGTGTATTTAACTCATCTAACATCGCAGCCTTTACATCCGACTGTATCTGACTCTTTCCTGTTGTCATCGCTTCATCTACCGTGTAATTGGATACCACGGTCCTTATATTTGCAAGTGCGATATTTGTAAGTATTCCTTCCGGATTCTCACTGTTAAACAGATAAGCAACAGGATCCGATACACGGTACTCCATATAGAAATCGATGTTTAAAAGATTGAAATCCGATGTGATCATTATGCCGTTATCATTGTCTGTAAGATTCTGTCCGGTCTCAGATACGATATAACCTATACCTGTACCGTGAGTTGTCATATCAACCTTATGCACAGACTGCCATGGTGCTTTAAAATACAGACCTGCGGTATTGACTTTCACAACGCTTCCAAACTGAGTTACAACCGCATTCTTCTGCTCGTTTACGGTGTAGAAACATCTGAAAAGTGTGATCAGAAGTATGATAGCGATCAACGCAAATAAAAAGGCACCGACAGCCTTCGGGGCCTTCTTGTCGATCACATCATCCACAACGATGTTTTCTTTTTCTTTTTTCATTAGTATTTCTCCTCCTCAGGTAGTTTATGTATCATATGCTAGCATATATAACATACCTAAATAAATATCAAAAAATCCAAAATAGGATGCTTTATTTTGTTATCCGAATATCCCCACCCATAAGTTTTAGTTTTTCTTCTCTTGTCATATCATGCTTGATATGCCATTCACGGCTCATGGCTTTACTCTTGTCATCATATTCCTCACTGTAAAGGAGTTTAACAGGAAGTCTGTTCTTGGTATACTTTGCTCCCTTGCCGCTGTTATGCGCATCAAGTCGCTTGTCAAGATCATTGGTGTATCCTGTATAGAATGTTTTATCACTGCACTCCAAAATATAGACAAAATAGCTCATTTACTCACCGCTTATCATTATCTTTACATAGATATGTGTCTTTACAGATCCTTATGTATTATACCATATATTTCACTGCACTTAAAAGGGACAGTGGCTGTTAACCACTGTCCCCTGGATCTGTTTTTAATGATCATTCAGCTGCTTTTTCATTATCTTCATCAGCTTTCTTATTGAGTATGACCGCTACGATGATTCCTGCGAGAAGGAGCAGTAACAGTGATCCGATAAGTATGATCATCATCATGTCGATACCCTCGTCTTCAGGTGTCTGCTTTTCATCCTTCTTTCCATCGCCTGCAGGTTTTACATTAGGCTTGTCATCATCAACCTTTGCAACTTCTTCTGTTGTCTCAGGCTCATCATCTTCTTCGATGATCTCTTCGATGAGCTTGCTCGCTATCCTTCTTCTCGGTACTTTATTGTTCGGAAGGACTACCTTCTTGGCTGCAAGCTGAGGATATACATAATTGTCTTCCTCTGTCCACTCATCATCGTCATCGTCTTCAGGTCTGATAAGTCTTACTCTCATGTTAGGTGCACTGACCTTAGATGTTGCCTTTACATCTCCTGTTGCTGTTACTATCAAAGGATCTGTGTTGGTTCCGATGTTTCCGCCTGCGTTAAGGTTTACATCATGTCCGCTGATATGGCTTCCGGTTCCTGCTGATTCTATTGAACCCTTTGTATTGATGTTAACATCTCCTGCTATATCGATCTTGCCTACCTTGATATCCTTATCACTTGTAAGGTCAAGGCTCTTACCGTTTGCATTGAGCGAATCTCCTGAGTTGACCTTTATAGGATTGTTCTGATCTCCTATGCTTCCTGTTGAAACTACTGTTACGTTGTTTCCGCTGATGTTAGCATTTCCGTTATTGTTTCCGGCTGTGACATCACCCTTTGCATTGATCGTAACATTTCCTGAGTCAGGATCTTGAGGATCCTTATTACCGATAACGCTTATTACTTCAAGGTCCTTATCATTGCTGATATTTACATTCTTACCTGAAGCTGTTATCTGATCAACATCTGTTGTGAACGGCTTATCTGTTGAACCGATGTTTCCGGTAGCGTTTACTGTTGCACTGTCTGCTGATATCGTAGGCTCGCTGCTTCCTGTTCCGTTCAGGTTACCGTTCGTGTTGATGGTCACCTTATCTGCCTTCAAAGGCTCAAGGTTTGTATCTCCTGTTGTCTCAAGATTTACGTTATTGATATTCTGGCCTTCAGCTGCTGTGATTGAGATGCTTCCGCCTGCTCCGTTCTGCATTGATACTGCATCTGTATCTGTTCCGACATTGATCTGCTGGCTGTTTGAGTTGTTCTCAAACTCTACATTGATGTTTCCGTCTGCCTGGATCGCCGGTGACTCGCCTGCTGCTTTTGCTTCAAGTGCTTCTCTTGCTGCTGTTTTAGCATTAAGATCGTTCTGAGCATTTGTAAGGGCTGTCTGGTTGTTATTGATCCTTGTATCTGCTGCAGCCTTCTCATTCTCAAGTACCGTTACGATATCTGCGAGTGTCTTTGCATTTTCAAGTCCGTCGATCTTTCGACCGTAATCGTTCTTCTCGATATCGTTAACGATCTGCTTGATCTGATCATCCATCTTCTTCTGAAGCCTGTCAAGTTCAGCCTGTGCTGCTTTCTTTTCTGCTTCAGTACTGTTAGGATCTGCTTCGATCGCTGCAAGGTCTGCCTTTGCCTGTGCTATGTCTGCATCAGATACCTTATTAGGATCCTGTCCTATCTCTGCGATGATATCATTTACTTTATTGATCGTGTTGTCAAGGTTCGTCTTATAAGTTGTATCACTGTTGATATCTGACTGGATTCCCTCTACCTTTTCCTTGGCTTCGGTCTCTGCCTTCTTGGCATCCTCAAGTGCCTTGATATCATCATTGTGCGTATCTGTAAGTGATGCATCTAACTTAAGGTTTACATCTCCTCCGGCCTTTACTGTATCTGCCTTGAACTCTCCGTTTGTCTTCTCGACATTGATATCGTCCTTGGCATCCATTGATACTTTTCCGCCGACCGTAAGGTCTTCGATGTTAAGTGTTCCGTTAGGTGTGTTTGCACTAAGATCTCCGCCTGCTGTCAGTTCGCTGATGTTTGCGTTCTGATCGTTGTTTGTGATATCTACGTTCTTTTCACCGTTTACTGCGACATCACTGTTATCTCCGGTCTGGACTACGATCTTAAGATCTTCATCTGAATCTACTCTGATCTTACCATCACTTGTTACATCTACAGTTCCGGTTGCATTTACGTCGATCCTTGCTGTATCATCACCTACTTCACCGTTTGCTGCCTTGATGGTCACATCTCCGGCTCCGTTACCCATTGCTGAGATATTGGTCTTGTTAGGATCGCCTGTTACATCTACAAGGCTTCCTGTTGCTACTGTAAGATCTACATCTCCGTTTGCACTTACTATCTGGTCGATACCTGCGTTTCCGCTTACTTCTGTTATCTCAATGCTTCCTGCTGCAGTAGCATCGATCTTTGTCTCTTTCTGATCGTTCTCGTATCTTACCTGATCAAATCCGACTTCAACGCTCATCTCGAGCTGTCCGGTCACAGGATTCCTTGAAATGGTCCATGTCCTGTCTTTATCAAGTGAACCGTCATTCTTCTTAGGCATCGTTGCAGGCACATCCGAATTAAGGATATTTGCTACGATAGCTGCCTCCCAGGTCCTCTCATCGACATTCAGTCCGCTGATATCGCCTGTTGTAGCATTCAGTGTAAGGTTGCCCATCCTGATGTTCTTCTCATCAGCAACACCTGCTATTGCCTGTGCTGTGACATCACCATCTTCATACTTTGTAACAACCTTATCAGCTGTAAATGTACCGTTCTGCTGGTTGATCGTGATGTTACCGTTGTTATTTAATACTGTATCAACGTTTATGTTAGGCGCATTTTCTTCTGCTTTTTCAAGCTTGATCTGGCCATTGTCATTTGTAACATACTGATCACCGTCAGCTGCTATGCTTACATTCAGATCACGATAATCATGCTGAGTATCTACTGTATCGGGATATTCGATCTCCTTCTCCCATACTTTTTCGATAAGTTCTTTCTTCTGATCTTCTGACATTGAATCGAAGATTACTGCTGCGATCTGATCATCGGTAAATACCGTATGCTTCTCGCCATTCTCGTCTTCTACTTCTTTATCAAGCATTGCTGTGAAGATCTTCTTTAACTGTTCAGGTGTGAGTTCATCAAGTTTGAGTTCATCTGTAGCCTTTACTCCTGCGATCTTCTTTACTTCGCTCTCGGTAAGTTTGATCTTTTCACCCGGCTGGAGTACTGGCTGTACAGGTTGTGCCTGTCCCGGTATTACTATAGGATCTGCCTTGATCCTGTCAGCTATCAGATCTCTGATCTTCTCCTTACCAGCGTCTGTCTTGCTCAGCTCACCTGTGAATACAAGGTCTGCTATCTCTTTATTAGTCTGAACATCAAGTTCAACATTGTATGTCTTTGATCCAAGATTGTCATCATATTCACCTGTAAGTTCGTTTCCGTCCTTAGTCCTTCCTGTGAACTCTCCTGGTGCGGTCGCTTCATATACCTTATCCTTTGCATCCACATACATGTGATCTGCGTTAGGTACCTTGAGCGTTACTGCTGCAGGGATATCAAGCATCAGATGACTGTTATCCTCACCCACATTTGCTGCTGACAGCTTGATCTGTGAGTTGTTATTTGTATCATCCTTATCGTAATTGATCTGTGCCTGCTGTTTCTCTGCATCCCTGAGTCCTATGGTCGATGCTGATGACATCGTCACATCACTCTTCTTACCATCGATCTCATTGAATCTGATATCATCGAGTGCCTTGATATCTACCACACTTGAAGTTGTTGTCATCTTATCAAAGTCTGTGCTTCCAAGTGTTGTAACATTTACTGTACTTGATGTTGCATCAACAGTCTCAAAGTGTGCATTTCCGTCTGCAACTACATCCACAAGACCTGTTGTTGACTTCAGCTTCGTAATGCTTACGTTTTCACCTGCATTTACATCCAAAAGGCCTGAATTGATGGTCACCTTAGTAAATCTTACATCCTTGCCGGCGTCGATAAGCATCTCACCATTTTTACCAGCATTGGCTTTGATTGTCAGTTCCTTACCGATAACATTGTCATCACAGAGGATAACTACTTTAGCTCCATTTACCAAAACCTTATCAGCAAGTACTAATTCCTCATGTGACTCGATAAATGTATCGACATCATAAACACTCGCATTGTTCTGAGCATATGGTATATAAGTACCTCCATTTGTGTCTACATCAAGCAGATCTGTCGGAGTACCTATAGTTCCATATCCTGTCATCTTGATGATAACGCTACCGCCATTTGTTCTGACATCTGTATCTTCAGGCTTACCCATAGGAGTATCTGCATCGATCAGGCTTGTATAGTAGCCCTTTACATCGATAGTAACATCCTTGTTCTGGCTCTCAGCTGCAATATAGCCTATAAGCACATCGACCACTTCAACCGGATCCTTATTAACATTGATATCATCGATCGTTATTATGGTCTGTGATGGTTTGAACCCTTTACTAAGCTGAACACTTCCATCAGATTTTACAGTCAAGCCACTATCACCCAGTCTAAATACATAAAGATCTTTACCATATGACTCACTCTTCTTATCTGTTTCCTTCTCATAAGTTGCAATAAGATAATCCGTTCTTATGAGTTTTGTAGCATCATTCTTATCTTTAGCTATACCATAAACGGTAACCTTAGATATCTTATTATTATTATCTTTGTCGATAATGTAATAATATCCTACGTCTTCTACTTGGCCATCCTTATGCTCTTTGGCTTTTGTAGTAGTAATTATACCAGTGTTTTTATTAATCTCATAATAGTAGTAATTACCAGCTATATCTTTTGCTATAGATTCAGTAAGAATTTCAAGGAAGTAATTCTGACCACCAACAAAAGTTATATTTGTATGAGGATTCGTGCTTGCTCTCTCATAACCAACTGTTCCCAAATCAGATGCCTTGATATTATATGATTCGTACTTACTGCCATCATACTTTGCTGCAAATACAACATCATCTTTGTAATCCTGTTTTATATTGAGAACAAGACCACTCTTTGTAAGATAAAGAACATCTGTAAGTCTATAACCATCGCTTGAAGCCAACAATCCACTTGACGGAATCTTAATCTCACGAATAAGAATACCCTTCATATCTCCTTTAAGCATAGCATTTGATTGTGTAGCATTGGTTGCACCATCAGGTTTATTACCGTCTTTGTCTCCAAGGGAATTGATGCCACCAAATCTGAGAACTGGAGTGGTTTTACCTGAATTATCAGTTACAATTATGCTTTTACTCTCACAACTATCCTTAAATATCTTTTCGGTTCCATTTCCATATAAAGTATCAGGCTGTTCCTTGTATACCAAATAGAATTTCTTATTAGGCTTCTTGACATTTTCACTCTCTGTTGTATAGGAAGCAGAATCCGCATGTTTTATGACCTCGGATAAATCATATAAATCAACCGTGTTATCTTCAGCGCCCTTCATTAACAGATAACCCGGAATAGCTTCATAAGAATCAGTTCCCTCAATATATCTCCAGATGCTGTACTCAACGCCATCTTTTAATGTTTCATTCTTAAATAAGATGTTCTCAGTTGAATTTTCCAGATTAAATCTGATTGAATTATTCCACCTAGTCTCATACATAATATGTAATGTAGGTTTACTCGGATCAATTTTGTCATTAGGCATTGGCTGATTTTTGTCATCATAGTGAATATAGTTAACATCTTTAGCGCTAACATGTATCGTCTTTTTCAACACTCCTTTAACGCTTTCAGTAAAGACTACATCTTCACTATAACTTTCAGGATCATTAAAAACTATCACCGCTTGATATTTTAGAGTAATATCATTCCCATCCTCATCAACTGCCCGCTCTCTATATTCCAATTCCATATAAGTCGTCGCTATGTCCGTCATTAAATACTTATAACCATCGTTAACTTTATCATTGGCTGAGCCTGTAGATATAGTAACAGGATTTCCGTTAAGCGTACCTGAGTATGAAGTGCCTGCTTTCTTTACACGTATCGTTCTGGTAGCATTACCCTCCTTAAATACAATATCCTTTTCATAATCATTGATATTTTTTAATTCAACTGCTTTATAAACATGAGTAGTCTCATTACCTTTATCATCTTTTACCTTTTCCGTGTAAGAAAGTGTAACCTGAGGTATTCTATGAGATGATCCAATATCTAATGTTTCCCATTCCAATTTAAGCCTTGCAAGTTTGTATTCATTGGAATTATCTGCATGTTCAACAAACAAGTCTGATTCAGGATGACTGTCAAGTTTATAATAATTCTTTCCATTTATTCTGTATAATGCCTCAGAATTCGAATAAAACCAAACTTCATTATTGTTTATCGCAAACCTTGTATTTCCATTTACAAGATAAACTCTCTTTAATATGGCATTATTTACAATTACATCCTCCTCATCTTCTTTTAATATGAGTTCCTGTCTGGTGTCTAAATCCTCTGAATCGTAGAATTTTCCATCATCGCTTTCATAAAACGTATAGATAGTTCCATTTTGATCAGTGTACGAATACTTAATATATGATGAATAACTCTCACCCGAAATTGTAATGTCAACAGGCAACATCTCTATAAATCTAACAGTTGCAGAATACCTCATCAATTTAAAGGTATCCGTATCATAATACTCGGTTTTAACCTTTCTATAACCTGTTAACTCTGCAAAGTAGAAATAATCACCTTTCGCATTGTATGTCTTATCACCGTCTTCGTAACTCTTAACAACAGAATCAACATAACTTGCATCCCAGTACCTATCTGCTAACGCCTTATACAATTTATCTGCGTTACTTCTCATATAGCTATTCTTTGAAGTGTCAAGATAGTACTTAAGATACGTGTCTTTCTTAAGATCTATCTCATGATAACCGCTAAAATTATCTAAATCATTTTCATCTGTACCAAGCCTGAAGTACATCTTATCAATTGTATTTCTGTCAGAGAAAACAATTTTAACAGTGCAATCGGTTTTTAAGAAGTTGGTAAACTTATGTATGTTTTCGGTTGTAGTTGTAACCATTTGAGGCAAGTAAGTAGGATCATTATATCTGTCAAACCATAATGCTGCCTTCGTCCACTTATGCTGAATTTCATAATAAGTGTTCCCGTTTTTATTAACTGTACCATCTAAAATATGCTCAGTATGCAATTTGTCTCTGTTCAGGTCACCTTCTAAAGTTCCAACATTTACAAGAGCATAAGCATATATGGTATCATCATACCGTTCATCATCTTTTTCAGTACCCTTTGTATCATATACAATTATGTAACTAAGCTCTCTATTTGAAGTCGCTTTATTTACTACAGAATCAAATGTTGTTATACCTCCTACTCCATAGTATATAAGATTTCCAATCTTATACATATAAGACAAGGTAACATCACGATCCTGAGCCTCCTCAACTGTCTTCCCATCTTCCGTGACCTCAGCAACCTTAGTTACTTTAATCTTGATATATTGGCTTCCCGTGCCGTTAAACAAACCCAGATTCCAGAACCATTCTCCTGAGATTGCAGACAATAGGATTTCATATGAGTAACCTGGATCGATTGACAGTTCTCCTGATTTCAAATCAATGGACAGACCACCATCGATAACAATTTCAGTAACTATACCATTATTCTTGATAAACTTATAGTCTGCTACCGCCATTGTATTGGATAGAACAGCAGGTATATACTCATATGTTATTACATCCTCATCATTCTCATCTTTTGTAACAATCTTGTTCTTTAATACTTCACTGTAGTTTTCTGTAATACTTGATACATTACCATAATTATCCATATAGAATACAGTATCATTAGGTAATCTGTATATGTACAAACCAGTAACAGAATCATATCCTACCAAATAATGCTCAAGCAATGTTCGGCCATCTAAAGTATAAGAATTAGCTATATTGACTTCATTCGCAATATTGATCTTTGATGCATCAGTTAAGTACTCTAACTGTCCCGGTGTAGGCATCGTAACAGTTGTTGAACCATCTATCATGCGAACTTCTATCGGAACAGCAACTATAAAGTTGACATTGCCTTCAGATGATGTCATGTTTTCCACATAAAGACTCTTATTGAAAGTCTTCTTCGGTTTATCAGTATCATCTGTTATTACCAGGTTAGCAGGAGTAACATTAATGTAGATATCTCCAATCGCGTTAACAGATACTCTGCCATTTTCCTGTGTAGGCTCGGTTGTTTCACCAACGATCATCCTTCCAGCAAATACCTCAGCATTTAAACTCTGATCCTTTGTACCGATACTCTTTGCACCATCTACTATTAATTCATGTACCCAAACCGGTGAAACTGACATTCCTGCTGATACATTAGTAACTGTATCTATAGCAGTAAGGGTTCCGTGTATTGTACCTTCCCAAATTACCTCTAATTTACCGTTCGGATTTGCAATGAATCCTTCAATTCTAACTGAACCATCTTTTCCGTCTTTTGGAATCTCTCCATTATATTTATTGATGATGCTTATAACAGGATATAACAACTCAACTGAAGAATCATATCTTCTTCCAGATACAAGTGGTTTAATAAATCCACTATTCTGCATAGTGATATTCTTAACTATTACATTTTTAGCTGTTGAATTTGTAATAGTTACTGAAGGTATCATAGTCTGATCATAAATATGACATTTATTAAGATCATCCCATGTTACCTTATTGATTGTTGCTATTCCAAGCTTATTATTTGTGATATTACTCAGTATTACGCCACCATCATTAACCGAATAGTAAATGCTTGGATCTGGATCTCGTACGCCCACCTCTCTAACAAGAGTTTTGCCGTTATACTCTGAAATATCAATGTATATGCCACCCGCTGCATCTCCTAGATAAAGATTCAACTCTCCAATTATTACATCTGATGAAGAATTTTTCTTAAGATCATTGTCTGAATGCTTATATATAAATCCACCTTTATATAAAGATACACGAATTCTGCTAGTATCAAAAGCATCCGAATCAACAACCAAATTAGCTCCACGATAGACAAAATTATTACCAAGATCTGTCAACGCGCTTGCACTGATCTTGCCTACCATCTTTGCATACGCATCACCTACGGCATTAATCTGAACGCTGGCATATCCTAAAATATTAGCTGATTTATATGACGGCTTTGCTGATGATCTTATTTCTGCAAGATCATGACCAATGACTGTTATACCATCCAATTTAACTGTAGAATTAATGTTTGTGTTAATCTTTGCAATCGCATCTATGTTCGCACCAAGCGAAGATCCGGAAGCATCAGCTCTTGCCTCAAGATACAAATTATCAATACGTGACAGAATATAAACATTTCTACCCTCAACAACATTGCCTGATCCGTTCGAGATGATATGGGCATTAGAATTATATTGCACTATTGATTCTGCATATGGTCTGGTTCCAAGTCCTGCAGCGCTTACGTATGCAGTTGCTTTTGTCTCACCAGTTGAAGCATAAGAAAGGATATATACATTATTAAACCTGTCAGTGATCTTAGTCCCGTTCGTTATAACTAAATATGCATTATTAGTTATAGAAGGTTCTATATTATTTCCTTCGCTATTCTTTATCTTTTCATTGGCTTTTGATGTTCCAAATGCAACGAAACCACCTGAATTGATTTCAGCTTTTGTGATTATCTTATCTTTTGCTCCAGCATTAGCCTTGATATTTATATCACCATAGTTAGCTTCAATATCTGCAGAATCTAGCGTAACATTTACATTTCTGACTAACATATTAGAAGCATTAAGACTAGTACCAGTAATGAATCCACCGTCATTTGCTTCTGTTTCAGCATCCAGATCTGCATTGGATTCCGCTATAACATCTATTCCGTTATATGCCTCTATACTGCCGGTAACCTTTACATCGGTATCGGTATATACAGTATTTTCGCCCCAGGTATAATCAGCATTTAAACCGATTCCTATTGAAGAGCTTCTAGCTACGCTTACCGCAGTAGCGTTGTCACAAGCTTTAACAGTCACCTTGCCCTTAAGTGACTTAAGAACTGATGCTAACGATTCAGCATGCGTTCTATAATTACTTTCTGTAGGTAAATAAACAATTTCTACTGTTGCCAGACCTATGGTTAACTCTTTCGCTACTATAGATTCGGCCTTACCCGTGTTGTCTGCTATAACATTGATATCACTGTCTGCTTTTATTTCACTGCCGTTGATATTGGCTTCAACAGTTTGTTTTTTGAGTATTACCTTATTATTCTCATCCTTATGATGATCGCCAATCTGTGCTTTTGCATCTATAGCTGTTCCTGAAGCAACTGAAACTGTTGCACCGCTCTCAACCTTTGACAGGGAGTCTGCATTAGATGTAGCCTTAACATTCAGTGAACCACCATATACCCAGTTATTGTCTACGTAGCTAAGTAATGTGATATCTGCATTGTTAATGTATGCATAAACTTTGTCAGCTGTCCTGCTGTATGCATGAACAGCACCAAGAACCAAACCGCCTACATTAGTGCCGGTATTGGACTCTGCTACTACCTTTGTTTTTGTATCAGCATTAACATTAACATCTCCGGTAACTGTCATCTTATTTGTGCCACTGCCTTCGATGTATGCATTATTAGTCGTTTCGCTTGTAGCTTCAATTACATTTATCTCAGCACCCAAAAGTGATAATTTAACGCCAGACGTCATACCTCCTATTTCGGTTGAAGTCTTTCCGTAAACCTTATTATCACCTTCTTTATCATCAGCTATTACAGAGGCTACATCCACATCTCCTTTCAACACTGTCATGTTGGCACTGTTCTTAATGTAAGCATCCTGTTTGATCTTACTGTCTGCAAATAATATGTTAGCATTTATAGACGCTACAGAAAGCGACAATACAGCTGATTTTACAAATGCATCTGTGATCGCATAACCGGTATTGTGTACTTTCACATCCTTGCCGACTGTCAGATCTGCGTGGTTTATCATATACGCTGAAGACTTCGTTGAACTTACAGCACCTATGACATTGACTCCGGCGTCAACACCTTTGACACTAAAGCCGCCTTCTGCAGGGTTGATGTAACCCTTTGAAACTGTGTCATATGTGTTTTCAATATTCAGATGACCTAATATCGTTCCACCGTTAATGTCTGCATATGCATTGAATGTGCCTTTTGCATATGAATAAGCAACCAGCATTGTAACCGCAACAACACCTGCCGAAAGGTTACCGACCTGTGCGTTTGCTGTCGATTCAGCATGGTTAATGATATCAACCTTACCGTTATCCGCTGCATTACTGTTCTCTTTGCCGACTGTAACTGTTCCGGCCTTGAATTTGGCTTCACTTGTTGAATTCGTTACAGCGAATGCGCCGCTTGCAACTACTGCGTATTTTCCGACACCTGCAGCAAAAATATATGCCTTGGCCATTGAATCAAATTTGATCGGGAGTGTAATCGAGTTTTTCTCGTTACCGCCAATATTAACCTTTACATTGGTACTCTGATTTAATTCCTTAAGTCTCTGATCTGATTCGATATCTACAGATCTTGCTTCTATGTCTCCATTGGTTTCAGCTCCGGCATCCTGCTTATTTGAAAGCCATGCGTATGCTACAGATGCATTGACTGCAACCTCACCGCCTACAGCGCTAGCAATAACCGCATAAGCCGTTCCGTTACCAAGTGCCTTGATATCCAGTTTGGAAGCTGTTAATTTTCCTCCGTTTGCAGTGCCTGTTATAAGTGCACTGTTTTCACCGCTGTTTCTTGCGATAGCTATATTTATCGCAGCAGAAACAATTCCACCTACAGTTCCCGTAACAACCGTTGTAAGTGCTCTCGAATAATTGGGCTTATCTGTACCTGCATGTACAGTAACGTCTCCATCTGCACTTACATTTGCTCCGTCGAGTCCAATGAATGCCTTATTCTTTGAGTTGCTGTTCGTATATCCTACGCATGCTCCTACTGCAATAAGACCGACCGAAAGTGAAGGAATAAGGACTTCCGTATTACCTTTAATCGATGAGGTCACATTTATTGCTCCCGCATGAACATTCTTTTTACTGATAGCAGCTATATTCTCTATGGTATTGAAAGCAAGAACAACTGCACCGTTTATTGCGAGCGAACCTGCTGACACTCCGGTTCCCATCGCATAACTTGTTCCCTCTGCATCGGCTGATACATTGACGCTGTTTGCTTTGATCTCACTGTTATTAACAGTATCATTTGCATCAAGCGAACCGATATAAGATCTTGCCTTAAGAGCATTGACAACGATTACAACTGCTGCACCTAGTGCCATACTACCGGCTGCCGCCTGTGCCATCTCCGCTTCGGCCTTTGATGAATAAACATGTCCTACATTTATAGCTGAAGCCGGAGCATTGATATTAACATTCTTTCCTATGAACGTATCCGCCGTGCTTCTGTTTATCGCAAGAGCAACTCCGGCATTAGCTGCGGCGCTGCCTGCAGCTATAGCAACCGCTACGACATGGGCATCCGTTGTGCCTTTTGTATGTACAGTTATACTGCCTGATACATTTTCGATATCGCCATTACCGTCTATAGCAGCTTCACTCTTTGCTTCAAAATATGTAGCTGCTCCGGACAGATTTACTGCATAACTTCCGGCTGCCATCTGAACATTAACTGTGATAACTGTTCCGTAATTAACATTTGTATTTACACTTATATTGTTTGCGCCGGTAACACTGCCGTTCATGTGAGCTTTGGCAATGGTAAATACCGTAAGAACTGACGCGTTAATGTTTACGCCTACTCCGCCGGCCGCTGCTGCTACCGATATAAGTCTGATAGTAGACGTATCAGGTTTAGCTTTATTATCCAGCTTACTGTCAACGCTCCCCGTATCCAAATTGGAATGCTTTCTAGAAGTAACCTTATCTTTTGAACGATCGTGATTCGGATCACTTCCTGCATTTGCTGTTACATTGATATCGCCTGTAGCGTTAAGGACTGCACCGTTTTCAACAATTGCAAGTACATTCGAATAAAGGACCGATACTGCTGCTCCGACACCGACACCTGCTGCTCCAGCCGAAATTCCACCGGATATCATGTTGGCATTTATCACATCTGTTGCCGTAACATTGATATCACCAGCTGTTGCCGTAACATGTGATCCCGTGCTTATCTGTGCTGAAGTAGCATCTTTATATGAATATGTTTTGCCGCTTTCCGTGTACTCAACAGGGTTTGCGTTAAATGATGTTCCGGTTCCGTTTTCAGTATTATTGAAATCAGTTAAATCCTGAGTATTGTTACCATCATCATCTACTGCTTTAGTGTCGTCTTCACTAGCCTTAGCTTTATCTTTATTTTTCTTAACATCATCTTTCTGTCCGTAAGCACTATAATTGGTTCCATCAACACTCTGTCCGTCACCTTCAAGAGCTTCGGTAAGATTCATCTTGGGCTTTCTGTTGTCAACACCATTATACTTGAATGCTGCATCTGACTGCGCCTGATAACTCTGACCATGAGGATTACCATCAGCATCCTTGTTCTTATACAGGACATCATGTGCATCCTGGCTGAGTTTGTTTCCTGATACAACGACCGCAAGAGTCACACCTACGGCTCCAATAGCGCCTGCTATCGTAGATGAAACCGAAACTATATTTCTCTTTGTATTTGCTATTACATTTACAGACTTACCTACTACAGTATTATTTGTACCGATAAGTGCTGCTACCGTGTTGTAGCTTACGCTTACAAGTGCTGTTACACCCACACCTGCATATCCGCCAAGTGCTACCGTTACAACCGCTGCTACCAGGGTGTATACATCCTCTGCATTGATCGTCACATCGCCATCAGCATATATTTCTACGTTCGAACCCGTATATGCCTTTGTAGCGAAGTCGGTTATGATTATATCTGCCGAACCGCCGACTCCTACAAGTCCAGCTGCTGCACCTGCTGCATCTCCTGTTACCAATTCAGATGTTGTTGCTGATACTAAAACATTTCCGGTAACGTGATTCTTTGCTGATCCTATCTTGGCACCATCATAGATATGCGCCAATGTCTCACTTTCAAAATATGTTATGACCGCTACGGCTGCCGCACCGACTGTTCCGCCGAATGCCACACCTACAGCAACATTGACAAGTGTTTCTTCCGTATTTGCTGTAACTGATACATTACGTGCTCTGTTTACTGTTCCGAGAGCTGCCTCGATCTGATTCTGGAACAGAAGCGTATTTGCTCCGCCTGCTATTCCTACAGTACCTGCTGCACCGAATGCTACGGCGAGAAGCCACAGATTATCCTTTGACTCTGCGTTTACATCAACATCGCCTTTTGCATATATGCGGGAAGCGCTTCCCTCGCTAACTATAGCTTTTACTTCTTTATCAAATACAAGTACTACAACTGTTGCTCCGACGCCTACTGAACCTGAAGCAGCCAATGCTCCGGCAAACTCTACCACAAGACTTTCATCGGATGCACCGACAAAGAATCCGGCCTCCGAATCAGCTTCGTCGGCAGGGGCAGGGTCATCTGAGCCTGATCCGCTGTTTTCAGACTTCTTGCATCCTGCGCTGATCGTTGAATTCTCTCTAACATTTGCTGTTACATGATTAGCTACAACAAGAACTGCTACCGTACCGCCTACTGCAACGCTTGATGATGCTGCTCCTGATACTTCCGCGAGTACAGTATCGTCCTTCATATGAGCTCCGACTGCGACGCCGTGTCTTCTCTCATAACGGTTAAGTGCTTTTGTCTGCGTAGCAAATACAAGTCCGTTACCTATAGCATCTGCTATAAGAGATGAACCTTTTCCTACCTCAGTATTAACTATGTTTTCAAGAACTGCTACACCTATCGTAGCACCTACGCCGACGCTTCCTGCTCCGGCTGCAACTCCACCTGCGATTATATATGTTCCTGCATCAAGACCTGACAGGATACCGATAGAATCTCCGGCATGAATATTGCTGTTTTCTCCGATCTTTGCTGAGATCTCTGTATTTGATACAAGTACAGGAATTGTTCCGGCAAATGCATTTCCTTGTGAAACTCCGGCTGCAAATCCAATGATTATGTTCTTATCTGCACCTTCTGCCTTGATCAATACATTGCCGTGTGCAGAATCTATAACTACATTATTACCTATGTTGATCGTTGCTTTTCTGTTTAATACATTAACAACAACTGTTGCCCCGATCGCTGCATTTCCAAGTCCTGCGCTAACAGCAACCGCAACTTCAATGAGCTGTCCTATCGTATCGACAGCTATATTGATATCTTTATCTGCTTTGAGTTTGGCATTATCGCCGATCTTGATATTGGCTTCTGCTCTGTCTACAAGTACTCCTAACGCACCTGCAACGGTTACGCCTGATGATGCCAGAGAAGCCGAAGCACTAGCGAGGATGTTGATAAGTCTCTCCTTGCTTTCTGCGATTATGTCCATCCTGCCTTCAAGAGCTGTAAGTTCGGTTCTATCACCTATCTTAATGTTGGCTATATTGTTATCAACGATTACCGCGATCGTACCGCCGATAGCTGATCCGCCGAGACCGCCTGCCGCTGACAATGAACCAAGTATCATGTCACTGTCCATCTTGGCTTCAACACTTACATCGTCCTTTACGGTGATCTTTGATCCTTCACCTATCAATGTATCTACTTTATTGTTAGATACTATAACATTTATAGCACCGCCTATATTGATCTTAGACGTTGAACTTGTTGATATAGCTGCCGCAACGGTTACAAGCATTGTCTCCATCTTTTCGATGGCAGCCTGTACGTAGTTACCTCTCTTAGAGTCTGCTGCATCCATGGTGATGTTGCCGCTTTGGCCAAGAGAACTCTTTGTCTCATCGCCGTTTACAAGCAATGCTACCGTAAGACCGACACCTGCCTTTGAAGGTGCGACCGAAAGCGAACCTGCTATAATGCGTGTATTGACATCGTTGATTGCCTCAAGCACCATTGCATCCGGAATAACGTCTGTATCAATTCCGTTAACTGTGATACGTTCTGCATCTTTTCCTTTAAGTTCTGCAACAAATCCATCGCCGATGGTTGCATAAACCTTGTTATAGAAGAACAGCATTGCGATAGAGCCTGCCACTGAAGCCTGACTCTGCTGGCCTGATGTTCCTCCTCCCATTATCGAACCGGCTATAGCTTCAATATAATAATTGGTAGATGACAATACGTTAAGCGCATCAACCAGACCCACTACCTTACCTGTATCTGCACAGATATCGACAGTATATGTATCTGTTTGTGTGTTCTTATCTAAATTGATGAAGCCTTTATCTTCCTCTTTTATCTTGCCATCTTGTGAAGAGGTTATGAATCTGCCTACTCCGACCTGGTTCTCATAGTCGCTGAAGTCAACGCGTTTTCTGTTGGCTACAGCGCTGAATGTATCGGCATATACCTTTACATTATCGCCTATAGTATTGAGGACCTCACTGTTAGCGTAGATCAATGCAAATGCTGCACCGACGCCTACCTTTGATCCCTTTGATATACTTACACCACCTGCTCTTATAGCAAGCTTTGACTTGTCATTGGCCTCAAGGGAAATATCTTTTCCTCTGAATTCAACTCCGTCAGCTACCGTTACGCTTGACTTCGTGTTATCCGTTACAACCGATACGGCTCCGGCAATGGATACCTTTCCTTCTCCGCTTACCGCACCTGCGAGTGACTGTGCTGCGAGAAGGCCCTTGTATTCGCCGTCCATATTCTGTGTAAGATCTGACCTTACTTCGATATTTCCGTCAATTCCCTTATTGTATACTTCTTCAAGTTCTTTAGCTGTAAGGTTGTTTGATATCTTAACATTGGCTTCGTTCTTGTCAACGCTTACTGAAACGCCTGCAGCGATCGAATTTGAATCCTTTGCAAGACTCATGGCAATACCTGTTCCCATAGTCTTGAAGTTGCCGCGGTTAAGTGCTTCAATGACCATCTTTCCGGCTACAAGTGAACCTTCGATGATCGTATTGGCCTTATGTCCTGTTATATTAAGGCCGACAGCTGCTGCTACCTGGAATTTCTGTTCCGCTGTACTCTGTGCGTTTCCAAGCTTATCATTGGATCCTGCCTGAGTTGTATCCGGCTTGTTCTTGTTAGCTTCACCAACACCGGTATTTGCTCCGTCTGCAGCCTGGTCTGTGCTTTCTCCCTTAGCGTTCTGAGTTCTCAGTACCTTTGTAGAAGTGGGCGCATCCTGTCTTGTAGTCTGACCGGTTGTGGATGAATCTTTGTTTTGATCTAATGTCTTATCAACACGATCGGTTGTCGCGTTGTTGTTGCTTGATCCTTGGTTTCCGCCCTGGTTGTTTCCGCCCTGGTTGTTTCCGCCCTGGTTTCCGCCGAAATAATCACCGCTTGTCAGCTTGTTTGCAGTATCTTCCGTTGCAGCTGCTCCATCCGCAAACTTGTTCAGATATTTGTCAACATCCGCACCCATGGCTGTTGCCATAGCTTCAGAGTTGTCTCTGTTATATGTAAGTGAGCGAATGTATGCTTTACCCTCAACGGTTGCATTGCCGAGGAGTTTTGCCATTACATCGGAATGTACTATATTGACGGTAACACTTGCTCCGACTGCAGTCTTCTGTCCTGCTGCAAAGCTGCTTGCCTTTGTAAGTGTCTTTCCTGTCTGCTGCGCAAGTATATACATAGAAGCGAATTCATCAGCTGAAGGCTGAATATCTTCTTCTCTTCCTATGTTAACTACGGTTCCGTTATCAACGTAAGCTATTACCTTATCGTTAGATACCGTGATAGCTACTGCTGCATCAAGACCTATGTCTTTATTTGTTCCGGTTTGCTGTCCCTTAGGCTGGCTTGAAGCCGTTGCAAGAGGATCTGTTCCGGCAACGCCTGCAGTCTGTGATCTGTGATCGCTCATTGCCTCAACATCGAGGCTGCCTGCTTCAACGACACGGTTTTTGCCGATGCCTGCATTTACTTTTACATCGCCATATGTCATGGCAAAGCCTGCGCCTACACCGATAGTCTTGCCTGACTGTGTCTTATCGGGCTGCTGCTGTGCAGGCTGCTGGTCTGTCGGCAACTTCTTGAATGTGGCAAGTATCTGAACTGATGCCTCAGGCATATAGAACAGATAAGCTGTTCCTCCATTGGGATCTACAATTGAAGGATCCTTGGTTACGAGGTTCTTTTCACACTTTGTTCCGTTTTCAGGAGTATAAATGTATTTGAGATCCTCAAGTTCAAATCCGGCATTTGCCTTAACTATAACAACAAGTCTGTCTTCATATGCAGCACGAAGGTTTTTACCATTATCTGCACTGAGCAGATTGAGCAACTTAACTGTTCCTGCGTTAGACGTTAAGTTATTTGAAGGATCTGTATAAGTTACCGTCAGTGTATCGGTATATGTACCGTCAGATTCCGCAACAATGTCTGAATCTGCGGGTACTATGTTTAGATTAGCGCCATTTTTCTTATTAACCGCATTTACGGTGTAAGTAGGGATGAAGTTTACTCTTAATTCAACCTTGCTGTCTTTTGCAAGTTCATAAGGCGTTCCGTTAATGGTTATTCTGATTATATCTTCTTCCTGATTCTTTCCTTCTTCAGCTTCCGCAAATGTCTTTTTGTAGAATTGAACAGGGATACCGTCTTTTATTTCATCAGCTGTCAAAGTTATGAAGATTTCTTGTGCTTTTTCTTTACCCTTAGGCGCCTTAGGTGTATAGACAAGCTTTATCTTCTTTCCTTCTACTTCATATCCTGTTTCGGGAAGGAATTTAACGGTCATGGCATCGCTTAATTCGATATAAGCCATATCATTAGCAGTTGTAGTTCTGGGATTTGCTTTAACCTCAAGCTTACCTGTGCCGTTCTTACCCCATACGAAGTTAACGACATCATCCTCTATCTGTGTCGTTGTATCAGGTGTTGTTCCCTCTCCAGGAGCCTGAACTGCATTGTTAGCACCCGCATTGACATTAGGATTTGCTTTTCCTCTTGAATCCTCTGCTGCGGTTGCTGTCGTTACTTCCTTCTGATTGCCGACTGCCTTAACAACCATATCCTTAGCTATGGTGATAGTCTTGTCGGATCCTGAAGTTGTGTCACTTACGATTGCATCGGTAGAACCGTTTATAACTGCGATCGCAACACTACCTGCTACAGCTGTCTTCTGTGCGCTCGCACCTGCTATAGCTTCAGTCGTGAACTTATGAGCGTTTACTTCAGGTTCATGTTCTTTAGTATCAAGCAGACCTACCAGCTCATCAAGTGCAGCATTGGTAAGAGCCTTACCTGCATTTGATAACGCTTTCTTGAGGTTTGCCATTATCTGATCGCCCATGTTGCCCTTGATAAAGGTTTTTAATGCATCGATATCTACAAGGCCTTCTGTAAGATCCTTAGCTATCTTATCTGCCATATTATAGAAGATACCTTTTGTCTCGGGCTGTGCCGGAGTTGCCGGTGTTGTAGCTGTTGCGGGCTGTGCCGGTTTAGCCGGTGTTCCGAGGAATGCATCACTTATAGACTGTCCGGTCAATGTAGTAAATCCGGCTATATCTGTAGGTAATGTAACTCCTGCGGGAAGTAATTCCGTGCTTGCAAGGAATTTGTTAAGATCATCTGTAAGAGATCCAATAAGATTATTGGCAAACTTGTAAAGCAATGAATCAGGGCCTGAGAATAATGTATTCTTCACCTTTTCAGCCATTGCAGAATTGCCGTTTGTACCTGTAGTCGTTAATGCTTCTCCTACAACAGGTGTCAAAATACTCGTGAGATTCGTTGTAAGTGTTTCTATCAAAGCTGTTGATGCACTTGTCTTTAATGTATCGAGCAAGTGATTGCCATATGCTGTTGCTAAAGCTTCAGCATCAGCATTTGATAACGCAGGATCAGAACCACATATCTCTATAAGGGTCTTCTTGATCCTGTCGGGAGTATCAAGGATAAACTTTGTATATTCGTTAAAGTTTTTCTTTGCTGTTTCATAAGGGTTTGAAGCAATAAGTGCCTGAAGACCTGTTCCATTAAGCAGGTCATTGACAAATTGAGTTGCAGTATCAGCTATAAATTGAGATATTGTTGCTGAGTCAAGCAGATCTGAAAGACCTATTGCATCTCCTATCTCATCTACTACACTCTTAACTGCTTTCTTTATAATAGTAGTTAACCATTTCTCATCTGTTCCGAGAGTTGCATTAACTGATTCTGCAGCTGCAGCTTCTGCCGGTATATCGATGAGGCCTGCATGTACCAGGAAATGATTGCCTGCTGCAAGTGAATCACCGAATATTGCTTCGTTTGTATAATTCACTATATTAATTGCTACTGCAACACCAACGCCTACTTTACCCTGGCTTGCGCTGCCGTTTGCTATTACAGTACTGTCATTGAGTGCCAGTGACTGTACTTCTACGATTCCGTCTCTAGTTATTGTGTCATCATCATTTACAGTGTCTTTTCCGGTCGCAACTATCAAGAGACCATCATCTACATATGCTCCCGTTACTATACTCTGAATATTAAGTGCAAGGCCTGCTGCTACAGTTATTGTTCCTTCTGTTGTTGAAGAGCTGGTTCTCTGGCCTCTTGCTGTACCCATGGTCTGGGGTGAAGTATTTGACGTATTGACGCTGCCTGCTATTCTTCCTGCACCGCCCAAGAATCCGTCAGCCTGCTTGTCCGACTCCCCGTCGGTGTCAGACGAATCACTTCCGCCTGATGTACCGCCGTTACCTGATGAACCACCGTTACTGTTTGCTGCTCCGGCATTGCCGCCTGCATTTGTGCCTGAAGAACCTGTTGTACCGTTTGCTCCGGCTCTTACAGTACTCTTCATGCTGTTCTTACCCTTTGCATCAACTTTTACGCTGCTTCCTGTAACGCTTCTGCGTAATCTAGACTTGGTCGTGTCATTGAGAACGCTGATTCCGAATGCACCACCCACTGCAACGCTTTCTCCTGTTGCTGTTGCATTGGCTCCTACCTGTCTTGAAAGTGCGCTTGTTGCGCTGAGTAATATTTCTCCGTTCGAATTAATGCGACTGCCGCTTCCGAGTGTACTCTCCGTTGCAGCGCCCGCTACCATAACAGCCACTACAGGTGTTACTGATATACCGCCTGCAGAGCCTGCTGTGCTTTCCAATGTCTGTGTCTCAGTGGTCTCGGTAGTGATGGTTACGCCACCTGCCAATGAATTGTCACTGAAATTAACTCCGTCTTCTATATATGCAAGTGTATCGATACCCGTAACTGCTACGCCGATACCTGCACCAATGCCCGCCTTTGTACCTCTCTTATTGCCGGCTGCATCTGCCTTTGTATTGATCTTCGAATTTGTAAGAGCTGTAACGGCAATATCTCCGCTCTCGTCTTTGCTTGCATCTCCAAGGTTGATCGTCTTAACAGTATTTGCTATATAAGCCTTTGTCTCGCCTGAAATAACCGCAACGCTAATAGCACCGCCAATGCCTATATCGCCTGCAGAGTTGCCTGCAGTTGAAACTGTATCTGCATTGAGCGCTGATGTATTGGCATTAACGCTTATTCCATTGGAAGTTATAGATGCATTTTCTATATATGCAAGGTTATCAAGGTTGAGAACGTTTACGGCAATACCTGCACCGATCGAGAAACTACTCTTTCCGCCTGCTCCCGTTCCTGTTCCCTTCTGAACACCGGGTGTAAACATTGCCTGAACCTTAACAGTTGCGCCATCAGCTATGGTTGTAGGTAATGTTGCCTTGTATTCTGTTCCTGTTCCTGTTGCATTAACATAAGTAGTAGTTGTTCCGCTTGTGATTGCAAGCTTTACGCTACCGTTCTTGATTTTAAATCCACTACTGGGAGTGAGGCTGATCGTTACAACGTCACCCTTATCATATTTGTCTGAATCAGTCTTGAATGTACCATTGACAGCATTGTCACATGCTACTGCAATAGCCTTATCAGCGAATGATCCTATGATAGTAAATGTTAATTCTGCATCCTTGAGGTTAACATTAGCACCCTGGTGATAAAGTACTCTCGGGATCTTGATGCTGTATGTTCCGTCTGCATTCTTTGTGATGTTTGCTGAAGGAAGATCATCGGCATCCAACATGCCATCATGTTTAAATTTAACATTTAATTCATTAAGTTTCTTTCCGCCTGTTACAGCAGTATCGCTTAATGCTACAGTTATAACATCATCCGGAACACAGTTTGTCTGAGATACTGTAAGCAGTGTCTGTGATGCTGCATCTATCACTATCGTATGTGATTTTGATATGAAGTCTGCTATAAGCTCGATATCAAAATCAGGCATCTTGAATGTTCCGTTGCCCTCTGCATCAAGTGTTATCGCTATAGGTTCTGCTGTCTCTGTAGCGCCTGCTGCGAGTTTCTTCTTATAAGAAAGGCTTACACTTGCAAAGTTGCTTGCAGCGTCGGACGTTACTTTAACACTGACAGCATCTCCGGTCTTGGGCGTAGCTGTTCCTGTAATAACGATTCTTCCGACATTGGTAAGCTGTGTTGTAACGGTACCGTTTGCAGCATCCGTAGTTGTGTTTGCGTCTGTCAGAGCCTGAGCTTCACCGTTCTTTAATATAGCGTTTACGATCGTATGGGTATTCTCAATAAAGTTTGCATGTATTCTTACCACACTACCTGCTTTGATTCCTGCCAGTGTGCTGGGATTGATAAAGTAATTTCCTTTTGCATCTTTATTGAGTGCAACATAAACAACCTGATCTGCTGTTGCAGGGTTTGTTCCCTGTGCAGCCGTACCAGCTTTTGTATAAATTATATATGTACCTGCAGGATCTGTTGTTGCTCCGGGTGTCTGTGTTGTAGGAACTGTTTCATCAAGCTTATATCCTGTTGCGGGATTGAACTTAAATGCAAATGTTGCGCTTCCTGCCTGTCCGCTTGCTTTTGTTACGGATCCGTTGCTTGTTCCGTCGATCATAACGATATAAGGAACTATGTACTCACCTTTGATAACAACGCCGCCTGCTGCGGGGCTGAGGCAAATATCAACATTGGTTCCGTCTTTGATTGCTACTGCTCCGAGGTCTACCTTATAACGGCCTTTTTCAGCATCATAAACTGCCTGGCCGGTTTTTACCTGATTGTCAGCCTTGTCTGTATACTTAAATGTAACTCTTCCGTCTGCGTTGGCTGTTGAACGCAAACTTGTGATCTTGAATACATAAACCCCTGCAGCTATATCCGATTCTGTCTTAACAAGTTCAAGCGCATCACCATTGGAATCTGCTATATGAACTGTATAAGGAATTACTGTCTGAGCAGCTGTATTCATGCTCTGGCCGGGGCCGGGTGTTGTTGTAGCGGGATCTTCCGCTGCTCCTGCTGCCGGGTCGATGCCTGCTCCGTCTGCCTTGGCATTGCTTGTTGCGCTTGCGTTGGCATTGACATTTACAGATCCGCCTGCTTTGACTATACCCTTTGTATCTATATAAGCATGGTTGTCAGCTACATTGACTGCTACAGCCAATGCTCCTGCTGCCTGTGATGAAGATGCGTTGTTTACTGCTGGTGTTTCCGGATCAGCTTCGCTATTGGCTACTCCATTCTTTGTTACAGGCGCAAATGCTGCATTGAGTGTTATGACACCATAAACACCATAAGGAACAGTCAATACATATTCACCGAGATCATTTTTGTTGATCTGGTCTTTTATAGTTACAGCCTGGCCTGAAGAGAGGTTCTCATAATAAGTCTTTCCTGTCTCAAATGCTGTCAAACCTTTGCATTCTGTGAAGTTGCCGTCTTCTTCCTTGAGGAAATACTTTTTAGCAGAATCAAAAGCTCCGGATGTTTCCTTATATAAGAATTTATATGTAGCCGTAAGACTGCCAACCTTAAGAGCATATCCTTCAACAGGGTTTACGGTAACCAGTATCTCCTTACCTAAGTCAGCCTGCTTTACCTGTGTAAGGATCGCGCCGTTTCTTTCATAATAAGTATTCTCTGTTACATCATCACCTTCTGTTACTGATGCACTCTTATATTTTCCTTCAGCATCTTTTGTATAGTAAGTCTTATCAGCTTCAAAGACTTTATCATCCGTAAGTCCGTAAGCAGATGTTCCGGCTTCTGCCGAGGGATCATCCGAAAGATCGATCTTGATAGTAACAGCGTCATCTGCTGTAGAATCAACAGTCTGTCTCTTATCGCTCTCATCCGTAACTGCAGATGATGTTGCTTCATTGAAGAGATCACCTACACCATCAAATCCGGGATCGTCAAGAGCATTAGTGTTCTGAGCTGTACCCTTCTTAAATGTAGCAACGATCGTTACATCGTACTCAGGCATCTCAAAGCTGTATGAACCATCAGCTGCTGCCGTGAGGGTTGTCTCCGTATACTGAGCTGCGCCCTTTGCAAGGTAACGGATCTTTACAGTATCAGGCACATAACCTTCGTTGCCGTTAACCGCGATCTTAACCGGCTCCGCCTTTGTGTAATATGCAGTCTTGGAATCCTTAGCCGCTCCTGCTACTACGGGTGTGTAAATTCTCTTTGATTTATCATATGTATAATATGTTACTCCGTCAGCAAAAGCATCTTCTGAGAAGAATTCGTAATTGTTTGCTGATGAAGGTGCAGTAACTGTTCCGTTCTGTGTGTTGTCAACCTTAATGGCATGAGCCTTTCCTCCGAACTGCTCAACTGTACCATTTAACATTGCCCTAATCTTGGCGCCGACATTTTCCATGAGGGCATCTCTTACAGATGTAAGAAGACCTTTGATCTTGTTGGTCTGTCCGTCAACAGAATCAGCTGCTTCTCCGTCGCCTGCACTTGTAGCTGTGGCAACGCCTGTTATGCTTCCGTTGGAATTGAGTGATACATCCTTGCCTGCCGTGATGTTGGTATTGTCAGTTACTTTAACATACGAATCGGTAACACCTATCTCAACTGCTATAAAGCCACCTGATGTTCCTTCCATGTCACCCTTCTTTGAAGAAGCTTCGGTCTGAAGTTTTAAATCGGCATTGAGATCAACATTGCCGCCCGCATTGAGCACGCTGTCTCCGGTTACCTTAACATGCGTATCGCTTACTCCGATCGAAAGAGCTATCGCTACAGGAAGCTTACCTGTACTTGCCTCGCCCTTGACATTGATGTCGGAAGTTGCATCCGCTGCTATGTCTCCACCGGATTTGAGATTAGCGCTCTCTATATCAATATGTACATCAGATACTGCAAGTCCGAATGCCAACGGTATAAATAATGAAGCAAGCATATCGTTGCTGACATCGATCATAACCGTTGCCGCTGCCTTGAGGATGATGTTCCTGCTCGCATCAAGTTTACCCTTAAGGTTGATGCCTGACTCGCAAACTTTAATATTGAGGAAGTTGAGATCATCATCTATACCGGTCTGTCCGAACAGGTCAAGCAGATCATGTGTCTGTCTTGTAGTTGCTTCTATAGAAATGCTACCCATCTTTGCAATAAGCTCTGCTCCGTCTTTAACGGTAACAACTGCTTTTGAATAGAAATCCATGAAGCTTCCGGAAAGTTCTCCTTCTTCTCCGACAGTCACTCCTGTCATTTGTTCAAACTCTGTTGTATCGAGTTTGTAAAGATCATCTGTGTCGATCGCATTGATCTTGATATCCAATGCTGTGATCTTTCCGCTGATCGTAAGTTCCTTGGCTTTTATTACCAGGTTTGCTCTCGGTACGTTAAGATTTCCTATCTTTACATCCTTGCCGTCACCTTCGATGATCAGCTTTGTCAGGAACAGGTTCGCGGTGGTCCAGTTTGCATTCAGCACATCATCGAAGCTGCCTGTGTATCTGTAGTTCGTGAACGACTGTATACCCGATGCAGAAAGACTTGTTATGTTTTGTGTCTTTTTATTCTCAAGTGAATCGGTGAAGGTTTCAATGCTTGGTATGCCTTTTATCAAAATCTTCTTTGTCGAATCATTGAAAAGAGTGATCTGATCTGCATTCTTTGATATTCTGTCATTCGTATCAGCAAGTATACCTATCAGGTCGAGTGTGTCATCTCCAGCTCCTGCGCTTATGTTGACTGATCCGATCGCATTCGCAAGTGATGTGTCGATCTGTATAACATCATCTCCGGCTGCGGTGTTGATGTTAAGTGATCCGTTTTGGCCATCCACTGTCGAAGCACTGGATGCTGATACATAATCTTCACCGGCTCCGGTTTCAATGTTGGCATTGATCTTTCCTGACGCCTGAACAAATCCTACCGTGTCGTCTCCGGCTCCCGAATCAACTTTTGCTCTTACATCACCTTTGATATTGAGCGAGATGTTATCGTTGCCTTTTGTTCCGAATACCGTTATCTCATTTTTGTCTGTTCCGGTCACATCGATCGTTCTGCCCTTTGAGAAATACAAACCAGCGAGGATCGTATTGATGTTGCTGATGATGATCGCACCGTTAACATTTGCTCCCGTTCCCGCTGAGGCATTGATCGTTTCCTTGTCGATTATGTTTGTGGTTTCATCTGCTGCCGCATATGAACCTTCGCTCAAAATGTAAAGTGTAAAATCGTCATTCAGTTTTGATGCATCTACCTTGTCGGAAGAAATCGTAAGGTCACCGTTGTATTCTCCGTCTGCAACCGTGATCGTTATACTCTTGATCGACTTGTCTGTGATCCTTGAAAGTGCATCATCGATTGCTTTCTGAATAGCGTTCTCTGATTCGGTCACCGTCACCTTAGTCCATGTCGTTGTTGCCGGTGTTCCCGCTTCCGTATCAGCAGGCGTTTCAACCTTGGTGATCTTCGGATCTGTATGGCCTGATGATTTTTCAAATGCGTCCGCCATGCATTCCGGTGCGACTGCATCTCCGCCATCCGTCAGAGTGACGCTTATGGAATCCGGAGTAAGCCCAGGATCGGTATGGGGATCCTGACTAAATGTCTCCGTAACGGTTATTGAAGGCATGTCATTCACATGCTCAACTACCGGATCGGTTGATGTTGTCAACGTGTTGGTCTCGGTACCGCCCTGGTCCTTTATTACTTCAACGACGCTTGCGCTGCCTTCAGGCTGTTCGATCGTGATCGTCTCTTCGGCGACATCTTCCGCTTCTTCCGCATATGCCGGAATGAATCCCGTATGCAGTATGGCCACAGACACCAAAAGCGCTCCCAGCCCCATCGCCATCCTGAAACGGCGTTTGCTTGTGCGTATTCCTTTCGTTAATTTCATCTCGTCTGCTGACGATTGTTTTTCAAAGTAATCTCGACTCAACATGTCTTTCCCCTTGATATTTGTTTTCAATCCTGTGATCTTCATATCGTTCATAATCAGTTCCATCTGTTTATATTCTTTTTGAGTTTACTCTTCTTTTATCTCAAATAATTGATTTATCAGCTCGGTCGCCATCTGTGCCGTTTCTTCATTCCTGTCTTCTTCGTCGTATTCGATGGCTGCTTTCAGATCGTTGAATGTTCCTTCGTAATCGGGTTCCTCCAACGAGAATTCACATACGGCTCTGGAGTAATAACAGTACTGCTTCATGTAGCCAATGTTTATTGATCTTGTGAACTCTTCAACCGCTTTGTCGTAATCACCGCCCGACATAAGGCAAACGCCCTTGTCATAATCCACATCCGGATATGTTTCTTCGTAATCCGTCATCTTTGTGAGATGCTTCATTGCTCCGGTGAAATCCTCGCGTCCTAAAGCTATCAGCGCCAATGTGTGCTCCACATCGTTTTTGTAAGTTCCGTCCTTGTCGTATTCCGTCAATAATCCGCATTGAACCTCGGCTTCTTCGGTCTTCCCATCACTCATGAGTGCCTGTAAGTAAGTTGCTCTCATGTCTGAATCTTCCGGTGCGATCTCGAGGTATGCAGCCAGGGTTTTTTCCAGATTCTCAATGTCGTTTGCCGTGTAGTAGATCTGGATAAGAACCATGTACGCATCGCTCGAATCCGGCTTGCATTCGATGACCGTTTCAAGCACTTTAGCCGCCTCATCATTGCGTCCTAGAAGGGTCAGTAAACAGCCTTTCTTGGTCAGCAGTTCCACGTAGAAATCTTCTCTTTCATCCCGAGGACACATTTTCAAGCACTTATCTATGTATGTGAGCGCTTCCTCGTACCTAGCGGATCCGATGTAGATGCTCGCTGTCAGGTAACAGTCGTTTAAATCGTCTTTTCCTTTGAGCGTCTCGATCAGGTTCCAGGTCCTCTCCGATCTCTTTTGATTTACATATTCCGTGTTTTCCGCCAGATATTTCATAGCTTCATTGGTCTCTGCCGCAGAGATCTTTATGCTTGTAACTGTCCCTGCCCAGTAAGTGACTGCCATGGTCAAAACCAAAAATATCGCCGTCACGCGGATCCATATCTTCTTTTTTCTCTTCTTCATACTCTTTAGATACCTTCGATCTATATATCACCTTTAAAAAAATTCTGTTTTTTATTTTTTTAGTGATCCATTTTGTCATTTTTCGAACAAATTTTTGGGCGCAAAATGGACATAGTTTTCCACCGTTCCAATTCTATCATAAAAAAATCTTCCTGTGTGAAAGTGTGCACGAAATGCAGAAATTCGTGCACGAAATGCAAAAAAAATTTTTCGTGCACGAACACTGCGCCCATTTTATCACATTATGTAAATCAAACATATTTTCGCAATAATGGTATTTTCAAGTCTTGATAAGTTCTCTTGAGATAATTTTGCTTTGAACTCCAAAATGATTTTTGATGTGAGAATTGATTTTTGATCATAGCGTTTTTTATGATCTCATTCTGATGTTTTTCTGACAAGCATCTCAAACATGATCAGCATGATGATAAGAATGACCAAAAGATAGCCTGATAAAAGTACTATGCCAAACTTATCTGCTATCACGCCAAAAAGCGGCGGCATAAGACAGGTTCCGACATAAGCGCTGGCCATCTGTACACCTATGATCGCCTGCGATCTGTCAGCCCCGAAAAAAGACGGTGTTGAATGTATTATACAAGGATATACAGGTGCACAGCCAAATCCTATGATAACCAGGCCTGTAAGAGCCCCAAAAGCGCCAAACGGCAGTATGATGACAAGTATTCCGAGTCCTATTATAGCCTCTCCCAGACGTACCATTGACTTATCATTGAGTTTCATGGTCACAAAGCCTGAAAGCGCCCTTCCTACGGTTATTCCGATAAAGAACATGCTCGCATATCCTGCTGCCGCTTCACTTGATACTCCCCTGTCAAAGGTAAGATAACTGCTCGCCCAAAGGCCTGCCGTCTGCTCTATCGCGCAGTAGCAAAAGAAGTATAGCATGACTTCTTTTGCTCCCTTTATTGAAACGATATCCCTTAGAGTAAGCGGTCTGTCAGAGGCACCTGTTTGCCCTGTTTCACTGCTATTTACTGGCTTTTTCCACATAGGAAGGCTGAATATCAGTATCATTGTAAGTACTACCTGAAGTATTCCGATCATACGATATCCGGCTGTCCATCCCATGCCTCTTGTCAAAGCAAATCCCATAACATACGGCCCTGTTGCCGCTCCTACTCCCCACATACAGTGAAGCCAGCTCATATGCCTGCTCTTATAGTGAAGAGCCACATAATTGTTAAGAGAAGCATCCACACTTCCTGCACCCAGACCATACGGAACAGCCCATAAACACAGGCTTATAAAGGAAGAACTGAAAGAAAAGCCAAACAATGACACAGCAGTCATTGCTACACTTACAGCTGTTACCTTTCCTGTTCCCAATGTTCTTGTAAGTCTGTCGCTTAAAAGACTGGATATGACAGTCCCTACCGCTATGATCATCGAGATCACACCCGCATATGAGACAGCAACCCCCATCTGTGTATACATGGTAGGCCATGCAGATCCCAAAAGCGAGTCGGGAAGACCCAGACTTATGAACGCGATATAGATAATAACAAGAAGCATCTGAAACATATTTTTTCTCCGATTCAAGTCTTAATGATAGTTCTTATAATTGGATTATATCATCTTATAGCCATTTACAGATAGGACATAATCGCATATAATCGTGTGTATAATAAGACAATATCGTCATTAGAGGTAATTTATGGCACTATCATATTCTACAGACAAAACAGATGAGACAGGTAAGGAACTCTTAACTTACGGCACCCCCGACTTCCCGATCTCTTTCTTTTTTGATGATCTGACCAAGGTAAAAGTACCCTGGCACTGGCATGATGAACTTGAGATCGTAATTATCCTGTCCGGGATAGTCAGTGTTTATATCGGAGGATGTGAACTCATTTTAAGATCGGGTGAGGGCTACTTTGCCAACAGCGGCGTACTCCACTCAGCCAATCTGATAACCGAAAGTGCGACTCAGCATGCCCTTGTTTTTGATCCGAGAGTCATTGCTACCCCTGATGATATAGTGTGGAACACTTACATATCTCCTATCTTAACTCACGAAAATCTGCCGTTTATCAAGCTTTCTTCTGACATCATATGGCAAAATGATATTCTCTCCTATGCCGAAAGAGCCTGGTATGACGGTGTTTATGAGAGATCGGATTTTGCTCTCTCCGTCCGCTCATCACTTAGTAAGATAGCCTCTCTTATAGTGAAAAACATGGATCCTCAAACAGAACATCCCTTCACGTCAAAGACGCAAAGGGATGAACTTAGAATAAAGAAAACACTGTATTTTATTGAGAAAAACTTTAAAGGTCCCATCACGATAGAGGAAATCGCCGCCAGCTCAAACATAAGTGTGAGCACATTGCTTAGACTCTATCATGACATTCTCCATACCACTCCGGTTCAGTACGTCATAAAGTACCGTCTTGAACATATAGCAGGTGAACTTCTGGTCGACAGAAGCTCTTCCATCAGTGATATCGCATACTCATGCGGTTTTAATGACATCAGTTATTTTAACCGCTGCTTCTTAAAAGCATTCGGCAAAACACCTTCCGAGTACAGAAATTGATCTTATCTGCCCGAATTTTGTACAAATTCTGTCAATTCAAACTTCTTTGGAGCTCCTCCCCCATCTACTATCGGGAAGGAATTATCCTTTGAATCATATACCATATATTGTACCTTTGTATCAGATCCATACCACATATCCTCTTTTATGACATTTCCGTCACATAGGTACATATAGTATCCGTCACCCACACTAAAGACTTTCATCGGTCCAAAATCACGATGCCAGATAATGATATCCGTAAATTTCGTCTCCGGAGCATCATCTATTATACCGATAAGAAGCTCATCTGCCCCATCACCGTCAAGATCCTGCAAAAGATATCCGAATCTGCTATCGGTAAAATACTCCGAATTGACGCTGTCGTCATTTTTCCAGCCGTTTTCAAATCCTTGCTTGTAATACTCCAGCGACCCTTCATACCAGTTTTGCGGAACCTTCTTTGTCATGCATCCGGTTAACATAATTGTGCAGATGCCCCCCAGCACAATTGTCCTTACTACTCTTTTCATTTCAAACTCCTCCTTTTGTTTGATCGTGTTTCTTCCTATTATAATGTAATATCTCTTTCAGTTCAATTTATAGCCTGAATACCATAACACCGTGAGGTCTTATCTTACTGTTTTTGACCTTTGAATATTTCTGTCCGCTCCAAAGTTCCATTGAATCCTCATTAGGTTCGAAATTCATAAGTTCCTTTTCTGAGTCGGATATGTTAAATATCGCAATGTATCTGTCAGTCTCTGAACCTGCTTCCCAGATGATGATATCTTCACTTGCAAAGCATTCATGTGATCTTTGGATCTGTCCTGCCATCCTGTATATATGCTTATTTGTGAGCAGCTTTTTTGTCTCATCATCAAGCTTTGTCAGTGCACATCCAAGCATCAGAGGTGACCTGAATATGCACCAAAGTGTGAGCATTGTCATTTGCTCATCGAGCGAAAAATTAGTCTTTCTCTCACTTCCGAAACCTTTTCCCAGCATACCTACAGGAAGCATATCGCAGTCCGGATACCCCCCATCCGTCACATACGACTGCCATTGTCTGCATCGGTCAAACATATCTTTTAACGATTCCCAGCTGTCCCAGAAGTCATCGGTCATGCGCCACATGTTGGCATTTTCTTTATAGAATCCATGCTCACTTATGATCGCAGGTCCGGGTGAGAGGCTTAATACAATATCTCTTTTGCACTTTTCTATCGCATTATGAAGCATTACTATCTCGTCTTTGCTTGACTCAGCATCCATCCTGCAGATATCATCGCACTTTATGAAATCCACGCCCCACTCAGCATACAGCTCAAGGAGTGAATCATAATACTCCTGAGCTCCTTTTGAAGTGACATCTACTCCGTACATATCCGGATTCCATGCACATATCGAATAGGGATTTGCCACTTCATTTGCCGTGTATGGTGTACCCTTGATCTTAGTCTTAAGATATGCGGCACGTCTCGGGATGCCTCTCATTATATGGATTCCAAACTTAAGTCCAAGGCCATGAACATATTCAGCCAGCGGAGCAAAACCTCTTCCGTCACGAGCTGAAGGAAACCTGTTTTCATCAGGTAAAAGTCTGGAATACTCATCCATCTCGACCTCACAAAAAGGTACATACTGATACTTTTCCCTGTTTTGACCGGCCTGTTTTGAGTACCATTCTATATCAACGACGACATATTCCCAGCCGTATTCCTTAAGGTTTTCTGCCATATAAAGTGCATTGGCTTTTACCTGTTCTTCGTTAACTGTAGTGTCATAATAGTCATAACTGTTCCACCCCATGGGCGGATGATCTAACTTTATCATTATCCTATCCCAGTGTGTTTAATATGAGTGCGATGAGCACAAGATCTTCTGTACCGTTGTTTCTGACGCCATGTCCGTCACCGTCTTTACATGTATGCATATCACCGGGCTTTAAGACAACCTCTGTTCCATTGTCATCCACTGTAGCCTCACCTGATATTATATAGAAAGTCTCAAACTCCGATGAGTGCTCATGGTAGCCAATAGAAGCACCTGAGGGTATGACAAGTTTACTGAAAAGTCTTCCGTGTCCCTTGGCATCATCAGCCAAAAGCCAGTCGTGAAATATGACTTCACCGTCCCCGCCTCGTGCATTTTTTACTCTTCTCTCACCGATCTCATCGCTTCTTCTGATCATGTTTAACCTCCTTTTTGTCTAAAAGCTTAACCTGTTTCTTCTATATATTATATGTCATTTTTTAATCTTCTTGTATGAAATGGCATCGACCGGACATTCTTTTATGCATTCACCGCATTGAATACACTCTCTGTCACAGACTCTTTTTACATCCATCTTACAGTTTTTCACACATGCATTACAGTGTATGCATTTATCATTATCAACTCTGATCCCGAAAAATGAAATGGGATTAAAGAATGAATAGATCGCTCCAAGCGGACATACGAATCGGCAAAAGCTCCTGAAACAGAAAACACATATCGTAAGGATCACAACCATGACAATGAATTTCCATGAAAAAAGAACTCCGATGAGACCTCTTATCTGAGGATCCATGTAAGTCAATGGTATGCCTCCTTCCAGAATTCCTGCCGGACATATGTACTTACAAAACCCCGGAACAAGTTTTACAAGCGGTATCACAATAACAAATATGACCAGGATCACATACTTCAAATAGGTTAACATAACTGTTATCCTATTCTTCTTTATCTTCTTTCCGGGTATCTTATATAAGAGTTCCTGAAGCAATCCAAAAGGACATAAGAATCCGCAGATCAGTCTTCCGAACATCAGGCCAAACAAAATTAAGGTACCAAGTACATAATATGGTACCTTGTATTTTGAAGAAAGAAGTCCAGACTGAAGACTTCCAAGGGGACACGCTCCCACTGCTCCCGGACATGAATAGCAGTTCAGTCCAGGTACGCAGAGTCCCTTGATATCTCCCTTATATATGCTGCCGCTTAAGAATCCTTTGATGTTGCAGTTATAAAATACAGCTGCCAAAAGTTGAATGTATCGTCTCTTAAGCGGTGCTCTTTTTTCAGATTCACCCGATCCCAATACACTCATAACATATCCTTATGGCTTTGTTTTTCACATCGTTATAACCACCGTCATATATCCCAGCGATAATAAGAACGATCGCCAGGATCAGAGTGATGACCGTTATGGCAGTATTCTTTTTATTCACTTTCACTCTCCCAGACATTCTTTGATCGCACTCAGATATTCTTTGTACTGTGAATCCGCATCCATCGCTCCGACATAGATCTTTTCTATCCTGCCCTTATTAACTATAACGGTATAGGGTATCCCGTTTGTCGGATAATCATTTCCGATCACACCTTTAGTATCATAAGCTATGTTAAACGTATAACCACTCTCTTTAACAAAACTGTCGACAGTCTTTATATCTTCCCTGCAGTTTATGCATATGATCTCAAGGTTATCTATTTTATCATTTTTAAGTCTTTCAAAAGCCGGCATCTCTCCCACGCACGGACCGCACCATGTTGCCCAGAAATTAATGAGTACACACTCATTAGAATGCTCCGAAAGCGTAAAGGTCAGGCCGTTTACAAGTTCAGCAGTAAAGTCAGGTGCCATGTCACCTTCCTTAAGAGCAACTCCTCCCGAACCGGTTGATACCTTTTCAATCCTTGGCATAAACAAAAACAGTACTGTAAGAATAACAATTATTGCAAATATGATACCTACTACTTTTAATACTTTTTTCATCTGTTCTTTATCTCTATCCTGTCTAATATACCCTGTACCCCCACATTTGTATGTGTCAGGTACATCCTCATAACATCCTCGACAAATTCCCTGTCAGATCCGGTCTTCTTCTGGATCTTTTCTATATCATATCCTTTATCGATATATCTGATTATAGCCGATACCAGAGCATACTTGTTGCTCTCTTCGGTTTCGTTTGTATTATCTTCAACCGCTTTCGCATCAAGTCTGGCTGTTTTTGCATGTCCGTAATATATCGTCTTTGGTTTTAACTCGAGCAGTTTATTCCAGCTTGCTTCTATCTGAGTACCCTTATGGAGTTCAAGTTCATAGATCGGGTTTAGATCTCCCACAAAAACAGATCCGTCATCCAGTATAAGTGAAATACTGTCATCACTGTGTCCCGGAGTACGAATAATTTGACCTTTTAAGTCAATCTCATTAAGGATCTTTCTACTCTCTTCTATTGAAAAGTATCTTACCTTTTCATCGATGACAGGTTCAAAATGTGTTCCTTTTTCCTTGGCAAAGATCCCATCCGCATCATGAATGTGTTCCTTCTGGACATCTGAAACAAGTATGACTGCACCCAGATTAGCTATCTCCTGAGCTATTCCCATATGGTCCGGATGAAAATGAGATATAAGGATCAGATCGATATCCCGAACAGATATCCCTATGTCTTTCATCGCCCTGCAAAATGCCTGAAATGTTCCTGCCCATCCCGTATCAAACAGCAGTTTTCCGGATTCGGATTCGATCAGATATGTGTTTGTATTAGAATAGTGTAATTCGTGTATCCGCATATGATCCGTCAATTGTGATCTTTTCCGATACGCAACCGTCAAAGATCATCTCCTCATCTTCTGACTTCCTATATATAATACCATATCCGGGATCAGGTTTTGGAAAAAACTCATGTCTCAGTCTGTATCCGTTTTGTGTCATCTTAAGCGTGAGTTTTCTAGGATAACTTAGAATCCCTTTAAAGCCTTCTTTTTCGGTCGGAACATCTATGGCATTCTTTGAAAAGCTTCCAAGCCAGGCAATAAGGATGTTTTCTTTTAAATTTGAAAACACTGTCCCCGCATAAAAATCAGGTCCGTTATCTACAAGCAGAACCTCCTTTTGTTCCTTATCTGCTGTAAATTCTTTACCGTTAAATGAACCGACAAAATACTGCATGAGCCGGTTATGAAAAGGAACTCCTTGGGGGAATTTAAAAGCCTCTGACTCTGCTATATCCATGCTGAGCATCAGTACACTCTTGCCGCTTTCCTCATCGAAAATCATACACGGACATTCGATCATGCCATGCAGTGCATATGACGGAAGTATAAATTCACCTGTTTTTTTCCAGTTTATAAAGTCCGTCGAATGATAAAACTCCACTGCTCTTTCCACGGTAAGACACAGTGAATATCCCCCAAGAAAAGGATTTTTAAATACAAACGGGTCTCTTGCCGGTGTATTATCCTTTCCTTCGATGATCGGATTTTTATCATACTTTGTAAAATGAACGCCATCCGTAGAATATGCCAAACACTGCATCTCTCTTTTTGTCTGTTCATTATGAGATGTATAAAAGACCAAAAGTGCCGGGGAGTCTTGCTTTCCCCAGCCGGTTATATTTTCATTATCAACCACAGCACTCCCCGAATAGATAACTCCCTGCTCATCTGGATACAAAGCTATGGGAAGCTGTTCCCAGTTTATAAGATCCTTTGATACTGCATGTCCCCAGTGCATACGATCCCAGACAAGAGAATCCGGATCGTGCTGAAAGAATATATGATACTCTCCTTTATAAAAAACAAGTCCGTTCGGATCGTTCATCCATCCTTTTTGAGGAGTAAAATGTGCTTTTGGTCTGATAATATTTTCCATATCTTTATAGAGTTTCTTCCTATTATAATAATGTCCTGTCTTTAATGATGATAGTCATCATATATTTGCCTTCATGCGGAAGATCTTTGGTCCCGTAAAACCTCTTTTCATCTTCCGAGCCGCAATCTGAAACAGCATAGACTTCTATCTTACCTTCTTTTTCATATTTCCAAAGACACTCTTTTATATATTCAATATGTCTTGCACACTTCATCAAGACCTTGGTGCCCGGAAGTTTTAAGCTTTCTTTCAGCTTACTTACATCAGGGATTATATGAAGTTCATCGTCAAGATCACATAGAGAGATCCCCAGACTTGCCGCACAGGCACAAAAAGATGTTATCCCATTTATGATATTTACTTCAAATCCGTCAGTTTTAGCTCTCTTTGCTATATATGAAAAAGTGGAATAAACAGTCGGATCTCCTATAGTCAGAAATGAAACAATCTTTTTATCGTCAATGAAACCTCTGACGGTATCATAGATATTCTGATGGATCTTATCGAGTTTATCCCTGTCTTTTGTCATCTCAAACTCAAAACAGCATATCTCTTTTTCATCGATCTCAGGAACAGATTCTCTTGCTATCTTATATGCCATGCACTGTTCTTTATCTTTTCGCGGCAAACATATGACATCTGAATTCCTTATGGCATTAACAGCTTTTAGAGTCATCATCTGAGGATCACCGACTCCTACACCTATTCCGTTAAGATAACATTCATTAAAAAAGTCCACTTTATTTCCTCAAACAATATCTGCCTTGATACAACCTGCCACACTGATAAGATCTGTCGGTGAAAGCTCGATCTGAAATCCTACTTTGCCTGCACTGACAAATACCCTGTCATACTGTGAGGCTGTTTCATGTATAAATGTCTTAAACTGCTTTTTCATGCCTATCGGTGAACATCCTCCGTGAACATATCCCGTAAGCGGAAGCAATTCCTTCTGCTTTATCATCGCAACAGACTTTTCTCCGCATGCCTTGGCCGCCTTTTTAAGATCCAGTTCGGCTGTTACCGGTACAACAAACACATAATATGCTCCGCTTTTTGCCTGTGCCACAAGTGTCTTGAATACCTCATTGGTATCTTCTCCCAGTTTTTCTGCGATCTGCTCTCCCGTAAGAGTCGCATCAGGCTCATAAGAATGACTGTTATAGTCAATCTTCTTTTGTTCCAAAACCCTCATAACATTGGTCTTTTCATCGTTTTTCATTACTTATATACCTACCTCTTGAATATTATCATACTTGCTGAAATATCATAAACATGCTCACTCATAATGTCATATTTTAACACGTCGATCACTTTTTCGAACACACCATATAACGTTTTTAGCCGAACCGTTACTGCTCTCCTTATGATATCCCCCATATACATTAACTATCTCATATCCTGTCAGTTCCAAAAGATACATCATTTCCTGACGATATGTCTGTCTCATTTTTAACGGGCGGATCCTTTCTTCAATAATGTTTCCCTTATCATCAAGAGTTTCAAATTTCCAGTTTCCGCTCATGATCTGAGTATAAGGATCATACGTGATTGCATTGTAAATCTTTTCTCTTTGTCCGCTACTGTTTACGTATTCGAGTCTAAACGAATAATCCGTATCCTTAGTGTTCATCTGTTGTGCCTGAAATAAAGGATGCGGATCAAATGTGTTGAATGTAAGCATCCCGCCATCAACCAGATTCTCACGTATGTTTAAAAGTGCCGCCCGTTGTGATTCGGATGTCAACAGATGCATGAATCCGCTTCTTGCTATAACGGCACAGGAATATTTCCTGTCACTTATGAATTCAGTCATATCTGCAGGGAATATATTAAGATCAAATCCTCTGCCTTTTGCCTTTTCATTCGCAACACTGCACATTTCTTCAGAGATATCTGTACCATCTGCATAAATACCATGCTCGGCAAGATATAATAAGACAGCTCCCGTCCCGCAGGCTATATCTATCACGCCTTCATTCCCGTACTCTTTGGCGAAATCCAGATAAAAATCCAGAAATCCCGCATGATTATCTTCGCTCTTATACATCTCATCAAGATAAAGGTCATAGTTTTCTGCTACATCCTTAAAATCATGTAAATCCACGTTGTAACCTCCAGCCATATTTACGAATCATCATAAAAATGAAATATTATAGCAATTTTATCCAATTCAGATTAAGTTCCCTTTGATATGATCACATCATAACAAGAAAGGAGAATACTGATATGAACATTGAAACCTTTGAATCATTTGATAACGGACAGCTTAGACTGCCTGAAAAGACCATTGCTTTTGATAAGATCGAATGGTCAAAACATCCCGTCTTTGAAGGTGTTGAATTAAAACACATCATTACAGCCAAGGACACTAACGGTGAGTACAGCTATCATCTGGTTAAGATCGCACCGCAAAAAAGCATTCTTGATCACATTCACGAAACTCAGCTTGAAACTCACGAAGTTATCTATGGAGACGGGATATGCATCAACAACGGATGTGAGCTTGTTTATGAACCCGGCGTTATTTCCATAATGCCTTCAAAAGTCCATCATGAGGTCCATGCAGGAAAAGACGGATTATTCATGTTTGCCAAATTCTTTCCGGCACTCTGTTAAGTTTCTTTTATAATCGCTTTCCGGTATTGACTCGGTGTCATACCTACGATCTTTTGAAAGCATCTGTCCAAGTGGCTTTGGTCGCAGAAACCTGCTTCTAAAGCTACCTCGGGGATGCTTTCGTTTGATTCAAGCAGCTTTTGTGCTTTTCTGACCTTGCACTGTATCTGAAACTGATGCGGTGTAAGTCCGAATGCTTCCTTAAATTTCCTGATCATATGATATGGACTGACCCGCGAATCTTTGGCCATTTCTTCTATAAGATATATATTCTCAGGTTTTTCCAAAATGGTATCCTGAAGTTCCTTGAGATTAAGATCATCTATAACTGCCTGTGTCTTTATACACATGACCATCATGGAATAAGGCGTATCATCCACCGGCTTTATCTCATGAAGGACATTTGGCATTATCCTGAATTCATCTCCTTTAGAATAGATACCGCTTTCCCCGTCTATGGTAATACATACACATCCATCTTCAATATACCCGATCGTCAAATGATTCGGATGAGTATGCGGAAGATATGTTTTTTTTGATCTTTCATATCTTACACACTCGATTTCATCATTATTTCTGCTGTAAGTTACTTCACCCATTCCTGCATTCCATTCTCAACGTGGTCTTTTCATCAAAAATCATCTTACATTTTTAAAGTCTTTTCTACCACTTGTCTCCTACCTTTTGTATAAGGATCACAGTTATATCATTTCACATGAGATCAAGAAGCTGTCTGTATTCATGATCGGGAGTCTTTTCAAAAAACATCTTTTCTTTGCATTCAGATATATCACAGTTGATAATGTTGTAAACATGCCATCCGTAGTACCACATCTGACTATCCGGGTCAACATATCTGTTGTTGTATATTATCCTCCCGTACTGATTCTTATTAAGAATAAATGCTGTTTCATTTATACTGTCTCTGTGATAAAAGATAGAATCCGGATCATTAAACGCTTCATTATGTCCCCGACGTTTTGTCGGGCACCACTCAACATTTTCATCGCAAAACATGATCCTGTAACTGTCTTCTTCCTTAAAGATCCTAATATACTTTAACAGACTGTTGTAATTCTTATATCTGTCCTTTGTACCTTCGGTAAATAAATTTAAACCGTAAATCTTATATGTTTCATTGTAAGGCTGCGCCGGAGAGACTTTTCCTTCTTCATACCTGAGACTTATACTCTGCACAAACACTTCGCATTCCTTTATCTTATTGCAATCTATCTTCCTGAACATATCGCCGTTTCTTAACCTCGCATATTCGGAAGATCGTTCATTCTTATCATAATATGTATCCAATGACTGAACAAAAAGCATCTTATCTGCACCTGACAATTAAAGATCTCTACTATTTCCTATTGATACAAATATATCATAAACATTCATCCATTAACAGAATAAGGATACTGTCCCGATACCAAAGATCATCAACGGCAACAAAAAAGACACTTTCCCGTCTTCATAGAAAAGTGTCTTTTTATTTATATCTGTTTTTTATATCAACCGATCATCCAGTCGTACATCTCCTGATACTTTGCTGCACTCGCATACCAGCTGAAGTCCTTAGCCATTCCGCGATCTATTATCTTGTTCCATTCACGCTTCTTGTCATAGTAGATCTTTTCAGCATATCTGATGGTTCCTAACATTTCATGAGCATTATAGTTAAGGAAGCTGAATCCCGTTCCTGTACTCTCATACTCATTATAAGGCTCAACCGTATCCTTAAGTCCACCGGTCTCTCTTACTATCGGAACAGTTCCGTATCTTAACGCCATAAGCTGACTTAATCCGCACGGCTCAAACAGTGAAGGCATCAAAAATGCATCACAAGCTGCATAGATCTTATGAGATAAAGGCTCTGAATAGTAGATATTTCCGGATACCTTGTCACTGTATTTCCAGTCAAAGTGACGGAACATGTTCTCATAACGCTCCTCGCCAGTTCCCAGAACAACTATCTGGACATTGTCCTGACACAGCTCATCCATCACATATGCGATAAGGTCAAATCCTTTCTGGTCGGTAAGTCTTGATACTATACCGATCATCATGGTATTGGCATCCTTCTTAAGTCCAAGTTCCTCCTGGAGTTTAAGCTTGTTCTTTACCTTCTCCTTACGGAAATCTCTGGCATTGTATTTCTTTTCTATATAAGGATCCGTCTCGGGATTGAAATCCTTGTAATCTATACCGTTTACGATACCTCTAAGGTCATTTGCCCTGCTGTTTAAGAGTCCGTCAAGACCTTCTCCGTAAAATGCAGTCTTAATCTCCTCAGCATAAGTATCGCTTACCGTCGTAATCGCATCCGCATATACTATTCCGCCCTTTAACAGATTGGCATCTTTATATGCCTCAAGCTTGTCGGGTGAGAAATAATAATCCGAAAGACCCGTGATCTCCTTTACTTCCTTAACGCTCCATTTACCCTGGAACTTTAAGTTATGTATGGTCATGACAGTCTTGATCCCCTTAAAGAAATCATTATTTGCGAATCTTTCCTTAAGATATACAGGTATAAGTCCTGTCTGCCAGTCATGACAGTGTATGATATCCGGTTTGAAATCTATAAGCGGCAATGCCGAGAGCGAAGCTTTGCAGAAGAACGCATACTTCTCTATCTCCCAGAGAGGATCATCGCAGTAGGGTCTCATACCGCCAAAATAACCTTCATTGTCGATGAAATAGAACTTGATACCCTCATATTCTGCTTCCAGGATACCAACATAGGCATTCTTCCAATGGAAATCCATGTAGAAATTCTGCCTGAATGTAAGCATATCCTTGAATTCCTGTTTCATACAGGTATATTTGGGCAGGATAACTCTGATATCAAAGTATCTCTTATCAATACACTTGGGCAGCGAACCAACAACATCCGCCAAACCGCCTGTCTTGATAAATGGTACCCCCTCCGATGCCACAAATAGAATGTTCTTCATACTTTTTGACCTCCGGTTTTATCTATAGTCTTTTGCTTGCTAAAGCCTGTGCTTTCAATTCCTTTGCACTTTCTCTTACTGCCGTGCTTATCGTGTCGGTTGACATAAGTCTGGCAATCTCATCTATGCTCTTCTCATTGGAGAGTCTTATGATGTCAGTCTGAGTCCTGTCGGTATCACTGGACTTCTCTATCAGATAATGAGAATCAGCCATAGCTGCTATCTGAGGAAGATGTGTTATGGCTATAACCTGATGCTGTCTTCCTATGACATCCATCTTTTCAGCCACGTTCCAGGCTGTCTTTCCGCTTATACCCGCATCTATCTCATCAAATATAAGAGTTTCTATGCTCTCTTTATCCGCCGTTATCGCCTTAAGCGCCAGCATGAATCTTGACAATTCACCGCCGCTTGCTATCATACCCAGTGACTTAAGCGGTTCACCTACATTAAATGATACCATGAAATCGACACTGTCGTAACCCTTATCGCTAAGATTGGCTTCATCAGGATCGACCAGTACTTCGCATTTTACATGTTCGAGATTAAGTTCCTTTAAGTTACGGATAAGTTCCTCAGCCATAACGCAAGCTTTGCCTTTTCTTACATCGGACAGTTCCCTGCATGCAGAAAGAAGTGCTTTCTTAGCTTTAGAGACTTTTTCCTGTAAATCTTCCATATATGAGGAGAAGTCACTCATCTTTTCTATAAATGAGTTCTTATCATCCCTGTATGCCAGTATATCTTCAACACTGTTTCCGTACTTGCTCTTTAAATGATTTATGGTATCAAGTCTGTTTTCAACTCTCAAAAAATCGCTTTCCGAAAACTCAAGACCGGCCATGTAATCATCCATATTTCTCTTGCAGTCTTCTATAAGATCGCAGGCTGTAGCAAGATTCGATTCCATATCGGAAAGTTTTTCATCATATCTTATTACATTTCTGAGTTCTCTTAAGGCATGATCCAGGCTGTCTGATGCTGCACCTTCACCATCAAGCGAGTAAAAGCTTTTTTGTATGCCGTCAACGATCTTTTTACTGTTATTCATAAGACGGTATTCGTCTTCCAGCTCTTCGTCCTCGCCCGGTCTTAATGCCGCAGTATCGATCTCCTGAACCTCGAACCTGGCAAGTGCAAGTTCCTTATCCCTGTTTTTATCGAGATTTAGATTATCTTCATATTCTTTTTTCAAAGATGTATAAGTTTCATAGAGCTTGGAAACTTTCTCCTTAAGCTCTGCAGTTTCCAAAAAAGCATATTCATCAAGGATATCAAGATAATTCTTGCTGTCTAAAAGCTCTGACGTATCATTCTGTCCATGGATATTGATCAGAAGTGATGCGATCTGTCGTAATGCCTTGCCCGAAACAGTCTCTCCGTTTATCTTGGCACTGCTCCTTGTATCCATGATCTTACGCTGTATGAAAACAGTCCCGTCTTCTTCAACAGGAAGATCAAATTCTTTTAATTTTTCTGTTATCTGAGGCTTGGTGCTCTTAAATATGAGCTCGATAAGCGCATATTCCTCACCATTTCTTATAAAGTCTTTTCCCGCTTTTGCCCCCAGAGCCAGTCTGATCGATCCCAAAATTATGGATTTTCCTGCTCCGGTCTCACCGGAAAGTATATTGAGGCCCGGATAAAAAAACACCTCACTTTCCTTTATGAGCGCAAGATTCTTTACATGTAAGCTTTCCAGCATATGTGCTCCTTTTCTTCTTTATATTAATAAGCACATTTATAGATATTCTCGTATCTTATCCATCACTCGCGCAGTTTCCTGCGTTGTTCTGATGGCCATCATTATCGTATCATCACCGGCGATCGAACCTACAACTTCCTTCATATGAAGTGCATCAAGGCTTGCAGCCACTGCCATGGCCATACCCGAAACAGTCTTTACCACCAAAATATTCTGTGCACTGTCCATGGATAAAAATCCGTCCCTTAAAACACGGATATATTTGTTGGTAAGATGCATATCTCCTGCCGGCTGGATAGCGATCTTTCTCTTTCCGTTACCGCACGGGAGCTTTCCAAGCTGCAACTCATTTATGTCTCTGGAAATGGTAGCCTGAGTCACGCTGTATCCTTCCGACCTCAAAATGTCGGCCAGCTGATCCTGTGTTTCTATGTCCTGCGATTCTATGATCTCAAGAATGCGGCTTTGTCTTTCTCTTTTCATGACCCTAGTTTGACATCTTTCTGTTAAGCGTCTGCAGGAAACTTGTTTTTTCTATCTTTACGAGTTTTACATTGAATCCTGCTTTGGTTATCTTTATCCTGTCGCCTGTGGTTACCGGTATTCCCATACCGCCGTCCGAGATGATCTCAGCTTTGATACTGTCATCTTCTCTTCCGCGTCCTATGACAAACTCAACCACATCATCCGGTCCCACGACCACGGTTCGCATATTCATTGTATGCGCACATATGGGAGTGATCGCTATAAGTGCTGCATGCGGGTGTACGATAGGTCCTCCCGCAGACATGTTGTAGCCAGTCGAGCCTGTAGGTGTTGATGCGATTATACCGTCTGCGTATATCGAATACAGATACTGACCGTTCACATGTATATCCACATTTATCGCATGTACCGAACCTGCCTTGGTTACGATTATCTCATTTAACGCAGCCGGTACATCTGATTCTTTTTTGTTTGCATGAGTGATCTTTCCCTGTATCGTCATCCTGTCCTGAATGAAATACTTGTCTTCAAGAAGTATATCAACTGCTTCCTTGTATTTATCCTTGTCGACATCGGCTAAAAATCCCAGTGTTCCAAGATTTATACCGAGCATCGGTATCTCTCTGTCCATGATATCCCTGGCTGCCCTTAACATCGTACCGTCACCGCCAAGCACAAATATGCAGTCTATATCCTTGTTTTCCGGAATTATACTTCCTTTTCCGGCATCCATGGATTTGGCTGCTATCGAAACCTCTGCTCCCCTGCTCTTTATATAACTCTCTATCTCATGAGTCAGTTTATAACCGGGGTCTTTTTTGTCATTTGTTATGATAAGAAAGTTTTTCATATTATGTAAACCTTTTGGTGCTCAGTTAAGCTCGCTGTTGGCTCCTGCCACAAGCTTGCATATACTGTCATGTACCGGTTTTGTGATCACATCTTCATCTTTACCGGCGATCTCTGAAAGCAGATCCTCTGCTGTTTTCTCATCCAGACCGCTTACTTTATCGTTTTTTGAAACGTCTTTCTTCATATATATAAGGTATTCAATATTTCCTTCAGGTCCCCTGATCGGTGAATGATCAAGTCCCAAAACTGCCATACCGCATATATGAGCAAATCTTACTATCTTTTCTATGACTTCAACATGAACGCTCTCATCTCTGACAACGCCCTTCTTTCCAACCTTGTCCCTGCCTGCTTCAAATTGTGGTTTGATAAGGAATACCATTGTTCCAGCATCCTTCATAAGAGCTCTTGCAGGAAGGATTATCTTGGTAAGAGATATAAAACTTACATCACATGAAGAAAAATCAATCTCTTCTCCCAGGTCTTCAGGTTTTATATATCTGAAATTGGTCTTCTCCATACATACGACACGTTCATCGTTTCTAAGCTTCCAGTCAAGCTGGCCGTGTCCCACATCTATCGAGTAGACCTTTTTTGCCTTGTTTTGAAGCATGCAATCCGTGAAGCCTCCGGTCGATGCACCTATATCCATGCACACCTTTCCGTCAAGATCGGGTTTAAATGTCAAAAGAGCCTTCTCGAGTTTAAGTCCTCCGCGGCTTACATATTTAAGCTGCTTTCCTCTTACCTCGATCGTTGAACTCTCAACATCGAATGTGCTTCCCGCTTTATCTTCACGCTGACCGTTGACATACACGTCTCCGGCCATGATTATGGTCTTTGCCTTCTCCCTTGAAGCAGCTAATCCTTTGTTCACAAGGAGAACATCTAATCTTTCTTTCATAATCCTATGATAATGCCCTGTCTATCTTTTCGATTATCGAATCGGCATCAATGCCAACTTCCTTATGGAGCACGCATACGTTACCGTGTTCGACATATTCATCGGGTAATGCGATCTGGAGCACTTTTGTTTCAATGTCATTTGCACATACATACTCTATGACCTTGTCGCCGAGTCCTCCGCATGCCACATTTTCTTCCATGGTAACGATAAGCTTATACTTTGATGCCAGCTTATCTATCATCTGAGTGTCTATGGGTTTTGCAAATCTCGCATTTACAACCGTAATATCAATACATCTTTCAAGGTATTTCTCTCTTATTGAAACTGCGGTCTTGACCATGCTTCCTATGGCAAAGAGAGCAACTTTTGCCTTATCGCTTTCAAAGAGCATCTCGCTCTTTCCCATTTCTATGGGTTCTCTGTGATCCTTAAGCTCATCATATGCTTCGCCTCTGGGATATCTGACAGCTATCGGAACACCGCTGTTAACAGCAAACTTCATCATATCCGAAAGCTCCCACTTGTTCTTGGGTGCCATCACATGCATGTTCGGGATACTTGAAAGATATGACAGATCAAAGATTCCCTGATGAGTCTCTCCGTCACTTCCGACAAGTCCCGCCCTGTCTATCGCAAATACAACGGGAAGGTTCTGAATGCATACATCATGCAGCACCTGATCGTAAGCCCTCTGCAAAAATGACGAGTAAACGGCAACAATGGGGATCATTCCTCCCGCTGCCAGACCGGCAGCAAATGTCACAGCATGCTGTTCCGCGATACCCACATCAAAAAATCTGTCGGGATAAACATTGTGGAAACGTTTTAATCCTGTTCCGTCGGGCATGGCTGCTGTGATCGCAACAACTTTTTCGTTTCTCGCACCAAGCTTTACCATTATCGTAGAAAAGACATCTGTATAATTTGCCTTGTCCTTTTTATTCTTGGGAAGTCCCGTTTCTATATCAAAGGGTTCCGCACCGTGGAATCTTGCCGGATGTCTGAGTGCCGGTTCAAAACCTCTGCCCTTTTCTGTTATGACATGAACCAATACAGCAGTCTCACATCTCTTCGCCTCTTTCATTACAGTAAGGAGTGCATTCATGTCATGACCGTCAACGGGTCCCAGATACTTGATGCCCATATCCTCAAAGAACATTCCGGGTACCACGAGCTGCTTGATCGAGTTCTTTGTTTTTCTTACAAAATCAATGATTGGCTGTCCGTATTTCTTTTCAAGGAGCGGATAGTATATGCTGTCCTTTAAGTTCTGATAGTTCTCTCTTGTACGGATGTTGTTTAAGTACTTGCTGACACCGCCCACATTCTCGGAGATCGACATGTTGTTATCATTTAATATAATGATAAAATTGGTATTCATCCTTGAAGCATTGTTTAATGCCTCATAAGCCATACCTCCGGTAAGGGATCCGTCTCCTATCACAGATACTATGAACTCATCTTCTCCCTTTAACTCTCTTGCTTTAACAAGACCAAGCCCTGCTGAGATTGATGTTGAACTGTGACCTGTATCAAAGCAGTCGCAGTCGCTTTCTTTACGTTTGGGGAATCCGCTCATTCCTCCGAATTTGCGCAAAGACTCAAAGCCGTCCCGCCTTCCGGTAAGCAGCTTGTGAGTATATGACTGATGTCCCACATCCCATATTATCTTGTCTTTTGGCAGATCAAGAGAAAGATGAAGTGCCATTGTAAGTTCTACAGCTCCAAGATTTGAACCGAGGTGACCGCCGTTAACAGAGATCTTTTCTATGAGGAACTGTCTGATCTCCTCAGCAAGAGCATCATAGTCACGCGGATCTACGTTCTTTATGTCATTGGGCTGTTTTATATCATCAAGTAACATTTATTTTGTCCTGTTCACCAAATATATTATGAGTTCCTCAAGGAATTCATTACCGTCCCCCATATCCTTAAGGATATTTACCGCCTCTTCGCTCAAAGCTTCGACATCGGCTTTTGACTTGTTTAATCCGTTTATTGAAACATAGGTTGTTTTTCCGTTCTTTTCATCGGAACCTATATCTTTTCCAAGCTGTTCGAATGTACCCGTTACATCAAGTATGTCATCCTGGATCTGGAAAGCAAGCCCTACATTGTATCCGACTCTCTCTATCTTTGCCAGGTTTATCTCGTTTGCACCGGCTAAAACAGCACCTATCATCAGTGCATTCTGTATGAGCGCTGCAGTCTTATGTTCATGTATGTAGAGAATGCGCTTCTCATCAACCTGTTCCGGAGATAGTTTTTCTGCCTCTATATCGGCACACTGTCCTCCGATCATTCCGTATATTCCACTCTTTCCGGCAAGGATACCTATAGCACGGCCTATGGTCATCGCTGAATAATCCGCAGACTGCAAAACGTTGAGTTTATCAAATGCCCTGCATGCCGTCTCAAACGCATAGTTTAACAATCCGTCTCCTGCCAGTACTGCCATGGTCTCCCCGAATACCGCATGCGTAGTCTTTCTTCCTCTTCTGTATTCATCATTGTCCATGCACGGAAGATCATCATGCACAAGAGAATAAGTATGGATCATCTCTATAGCCGCCATAAAAGGCTCCACGATATCATCTTCACCGCCAAAGAGTCTGTACGCCTCAAACATGAGAAGCGGTCTTAATCTCTTCCCTCCGGATTTGAGGCTGTAATTCATGGCTTCTATAACAGTTTTGGCAAATCCTTCCTCTTCAGGCACATATTTATCGATAACACTTTCAATATACTGTACTTTTATATCGAGTTCTTCGTTAAATGTCATACCATCACTCCTTGTCAAGTGGTTCTATGCTGCCGTCATCCATGAGCTTGACCACTTCCTTTTCAACCCTGTCGATGCTGTCATTGCATCGTTTTACAAGTTCCATTCCTTCCCTGAATGCATTAAAAGACTCCTCAAGTGTGAGTTCTCCGCTCTCCATCGTGTTCACGCATTTATCCAGGGAATCAAGCATCTGTTCAAGTGTCATGTTGTCTTCTTTAGCCATACACTAACCTTCCTTCTTTGTTCCGGTTACCGTTCCCTCAATGTATCCGTCGGTCACATACAGTTTAAGTTCATCTCCCTTTTTGACACTGTCGGTATACTTGATGTTTTTACCTTCGGCATCAACTGCATATGAATATCCCTGCTTTAGTTTCTCAAGCGGCGATACACCGTTAAGCCTTCCGGCTTTTAATCCAAGTTCATATCTTCTGTCAGCCAGAATATTCTTCATATACTGTCTGAGTGCTTCTTCCTGCTTCATAAGTCTGAAACGCTTATCCTGTATCTGCGTCTGCGGACTTAATCTTGCTATATTGCTCTTATAAAGTTCGACTCTGTTTCTGCTTCTTTCAATGGTCCTGCTCATATTATTAAAGAGTTCATCTTTATACTCTTCTATCGCATCCGTGATCCTAGATATCTCACATACTGCGATCTGAGCTGCGGCAGACGGAGTCTCTGCTCTTACATCAGCCACAAAATCCGCTATTGTCGTATCCGTTTCATGACCGACTGCGGAAATGATCGGAACAGAGCAGTCAAATATCGCCTGAGCGACTATCTCCTCATTGAATGCCCACAGATCCTCAAGTGAACCTCCCCCTCTTCCGACTATCATGGCGTCAACACCTATCATCTCAAGCATCTTTATGCCCTTCACTATGCTCGGTGCCGCATCCGCCCCCTGAACAAGAGCCGGGTAAAGGATTATCTCTATATATGGATTCCTGGTCTTTGAGATACTTATTATATCTCTTATCGCAGCTCCGGTCGGAGCAGTGACCACTCCAAGTCTCTTTACAAACTTTGGAACAGGCTGTTTATATTCGGGAGAGAACATTCCTCTCTCTTCAAGTTCCTTCTTTAACAGCTCAAATCTCTCATATAATTCGCCGATACCATCAAGCGTGATCTTTTTTGCATACAGCTGATACTTTCCGTCGCGCTCATAAGTATCTATGTTGCCTGAAACGATTATCTGCATTCCTTCTTTTAAAGGAAAAGATAAGCCCTTCGTCCTGTTGCCCGCAAACATAACGCAGGCAAGCACGCTCAGCTTATCCTTCAGCGTAAAATATATATGTCCGGATGAATGATATGTGCAGTTACTTACCTCACCCTTCACCGATACACTGTTTAACAGGTAATCCTGCGAAAACATATTTTTTATATATGAATTGATCTGCGCGACTGTATATGCTTTCTGCAAGGTGATCACCTGTCTGTACTTATCGGTTATTCTTCCACAAATTTAGCAAGCACGGCATTTATGAATCCCGAAGACTTGTCCTGTCCGAACTTTTTGGCCAGCTCGACTGCCTCATTGATAGCAACCTTTGACGGCACATCATCATCAAACATGATCTCGTAAACCGCCAGTCGAATGATCGTAAGTTCAACCTTACCCATCCTGTCAGAACTCCAGCCCTTTGCTTTCGAATCTATAAGACCGTCTATCTCATTAAGCTTCGAATATATGCTGTCGTACTTTTCCTGTATATACTTCGTATCTTCTTCATTAAATTCACGTTCCGGATCATCGAAGAACAGCTCACACTGTGTCTTCATCTCCTCCTCGGAGTTGAATTCAATACGAAACAATAACTTAAATATCTGTTCTCTTAGTTCTCTTCTGCTCATTGATACCGGTCAATCCTTCTGCATATCCACACCGGTTATACGAACATTTACACCTTTGACCTTAAGACCGGTCATGTTCTCAACGGTGTTCTTTATCTTTTCCTGCACCTTGGCACAGGTTGCGGGAATATTGTATCCGTAACCTACGGTAAGGCTGACTTCAACATCAACGTGACTGTCATTGATCGCTACCTTGACGCCCTTGTTGATATTCTTTATTCCAACCTTGCTCATCAGTTCGTTTGTGATATTGTCACCTAAAGCAGCGATGCCTTCAACTTCGGTAGCTGCTATGCCTACGATAACTGCTATAACATCGTCGGCTATCTGTACCGTACCTATGCCCTGCTGCTGAGTAACTCCATAATTTTTCTTACTTTCTTTATCCATGATAAAAGTCCTCTCTTCGGGTGATATTATATCATATTTTGGGTCAAAGCAAAACATTTAAGTAAAAACGGGTCCAACACTTTTGTGTCAGACCCGTATGTAATCTTATAATGTTGCCGTATGCTTCTTTACGGCTTTAAAACTCTTATTGCTTATAACATGCTCTATACGGCAGGCATCCTCGGAAGCGGTTTTTTCATCCACACCGAGCTTTACGAGCAGTTCAGTCAGTACCGTATGTCTTTCGTATATCTTCTTTGCTATATCCTTACCTGTCTTGGTGAGCTTGAGATTTCCCGTATCCTCAACGGTTATATAATCATGCGCCTTAAGAATACCTACCGCTCTGCTCACACTGGGTTTGCTGAATCCCATGTATTCCGCCACATCTATCGATCTGACCAACGGTTTTTCCATCGATAAAACAAGTATGGTCTCAAGATACATCTCGCCAGATTCCTGTATATCTCCCATCTGATCCCTCCCTGATATTGATCATTTCAACTTCAGATTCTATGATATCACAGTCGATATCCCTTTTCAACGAAAGTCAGACACTCTCACCCGCATCAAGTATCAGATAAAGCAGACGATACAGTTCCTTAAGATCCTTCTCATCAAGCACACCAAGTGTTGATGCAACCTTAAACGGTATCTGTGCACATTTTTCCTTAAGCTTATCGCCTTTATCAGTCAGATGTATGCATGTGATACGCTCGTCTTCTTTTGAACGATTCCTTGTGATGTAATCTTCTTTCTCCAGCTTTTTTAAAAGCGGAGTAAGAGTTCCCGCATCCAGATGCAGGGCCGCTCCGAGTTCGCCGACAGTCACTTCTTCTTTTTCCCACAGCACCATAAATACAATATACTGGGTGTATGTAATACCTATCGGCTTTAAAAAAGGTGTGTACGCATTGACGATCTTGCGCGCACATGCATACAGCGGAAAACACATCTGATTCTTTAACTTAAGCTGATCATAACTTTGAGCCATATCTTCTCCCTACAAAAGAGTTTCTACACACTCTGCCACTTCTTCCATTTTAGCAGTCGGCTCAAATCTTGCAACCACATTTCCTTTTCTGTCGATCACAAACTTTGTGAAGTTCCATTTAATATCCGGATTGTTCTTGTAATCCTTATCCACTTTCGAAAGCAGCGCACTCATCGCAAGAGCCTTGGGACCTTTTCCGAATCCTTCAAAGCCTTTTTGCTCTTTAAGATACTTAAAGAGCGGTAATGCATTCTCGCCGTTTACATCAGATTTCTTCATCTGAGGAAACTGAGTGTTGTATTTGAGAGTACAAAACTCATGGATCTCATCATCGGTTCCCGGGGTCTGGCCTGCGAACTGATTACAGGGAACATCCACAACCTCAAATCCTTTCTCATGAAACTTCTCATACATATCTTCTATATCTTTATAATGAGGTGTAAATCCGCATCCCGTTGCCGTATTGACAACAAGCACGACCTTTCCTTCGTAATCCCTCATGGAGATCACATCTCCGTTAACTGCTGTTACACTCTGATCATAAAAGTTGCTCATATCGTTACCTCCTTATGTTTTATCTTTTATCCCATTATATTGTATCAAATATATTTTGTCAACAATATTTTTATCATTCTTCGGTCAAATAAGTTTCTTCCTATTTATAAAGGGGATTCATTGTGTGATCAAAGCCAGAAACAGAGTGTTCTCTGCTCCTCGTCTTCGACATAAGAAATAGATGCGGCATCGGATCCGAGCAGATCAAATATACCGTTTTTTGTTATAAGTTCATGTCTTATCGAATCATATACTTCAAGATTTGCACACTTAAAGGAAACGGTATCCCTGCCTTCTGCATATGCAGCATCAAACATCTCCTTTATCCTTGCAGGATCATACGACATGAAATACAATCCTTCACGGACATAGTAATTGTTATCGGTGCTGTTGCAGGCCGGAAGCTTATCCTCAAGAGATATCTTATGAGTTCTCTTTATCTCATCGGTAGTCACCAGCAGATAATCGTAATTAAGACTTGCTACTCTCTCTCCGCTGAAACCGTTCTTCATATATGAAGCGTCACCCCATGTGCAGTCCACATAGTAATAACCGTCATTTAGTTTACATAAGTTCCATGCATGACTCTCGCCTGTTATAAGCGAATTACCCTCTACCATTGTGGTGTCGATACCGGCTCTGTTCATCAGGTACTGAAAAGCCCTTGAATATCCGGCACAGACAGATTCATGAGCAAAAAAGACTGAGTTCATGTTCTGATTGTCAGCCGCTTCTGTTCTGTAATCCGTATTCAATATGATCCACTCGTAGATCATCTTTGCTTTAGTGTAATCATCGGCACCTGCGGGGATCGAAGCCAGTATCTGATCTGCGATCATTTCAATATAATCAAGGTCATGGCGGATGCTGGCCTTTGAATCGTTGTATTTAACCGCAAGGACTGTCTTAACGACCTGTCCTCCCATAGTATAGTGAGTATATCCCAGATCTGAAGCATAAAAGAACTCAGGATGATCAAGCCTTATATAATTTGCCACCCTGTTCATCGTATCCTCATCTACTGTCGGGATGGCATTTCCGCTCTCTATCTGGGAAAGCGCATTATACATAGCCCTGTAGACTTCCTTATCCTTATCGGGAAGCATGGCAAAATAAAACTCGTAACCGCGTGAGGCATCCTCAGCGGTGTGATCCACCACAGCTGCCTCTTTCTCATACCCATCATCTGTAAGTTGATCGGCACTTATCTCGGTCTCATTCATATGGATCGTGCTGTCTCCGAAGAAATCCGAAGAATCATCGGTCTTTTTTGTCTCCAGAGTAGGAGCAACATACTCATAGCCTCCCTCAAGAAGCGGCTCATAGTCAGAATGTATAAAGTGCTTGACTATGACCTGACCGTCACACTGAGTGATATCATAGGATATCACAAGACCGAACACCAATATTGAAAATGCAAGAAAGATCAGTGCTTTTTTCACGATTACTCCTTCATATACCTTCTTTTACGGTTTACGCCGTACCAAACTCCGAAAGCTCAAGTCCCTTGTTTCTGTCAAGAGTCATACCCACGCTCCATTCATTTATGAACAGAAGCAAAGGTCTGTCCTTAAGATCCTTGATCTTTTTCATGTCACTCGTTCCGACTATCTTATCAAGATCAGTCTCAGCAGAAACTATCCATCTGATATGCTCATAAGGAAGCGGTTCAAGCTTTATCTCTACATTATATTCATTCTCAAGTCTGTACTTTAATACTTCAAACTGAAGTACACCTACAACTCCGACTATGATCTCTTCCATACCGGTGTTGTATTCCTGGAATATCTGGATGGCACCTTCCTGTGCTATCTGAGTGATACCCTTTACAAACTGCTTTCTCTTCATGGTATCTATCTGTCTTACTCTTGCGAAATGCTCGGGAGCAAAAGTAGGTATGCCTTCATACATGATGTCAGCTTTGGGCATGCATAAAGTATCTCCGATAGAAAAGATTCCAGGATCGAAGACACCGATTATATCCCCCCCGTAAGCTTCATCAAGGATCTTCCTCTCATCAGCCATGATCTGCTGGGGACGCGAAAGTCTCATTACCTTTCCTGACTGAACATGCTTAACATCCATATCGGCATCATATCTGCCCGAACATATCCTCATAAAAGCGATCCTGTCACGGTGAGCCTTGTTCATGTTTGCCTGTATCTTAAATACAAATGCAGAAAAATCATTTGCCACGGGATCTATAGATTCCCCCTTTGATATTCTGGCAAGAGGAGTCGTTGTCATCTGGAGGAAATACTGTAAAAATATCTCCACGCCGAAATTTGTAAGTGCGGAGCCAAAGAAAACGGGTGTTAGTTTTCCGCTTCTTATCGCATCAAGATCATATTCTGCACTGGCCCCGTCAAGCAGCTCGATCTCATCAAAGAGTATCTGCTTTCTCTCTTCTCCCACAGCCTGAGTGACCGCATCTTCATCGTCTATCGGAATGACCGTTGTCTCGCCTTCCTTTGTACCCTTTTCTGTATCAGAATAAGTAACAACCGTCTGCTTATGTCTGTCATAAACGCCCTTGAAGGATTTACCGCAGCCTATAGGCCAGTTTACGGGGCAGGTCGCTATTCCAAGTTCTTTTTCTATCTCATCCAATAACTCAAATGTGTCATTGGCATCTCTGTCCATCTTATTTATAAATGTAAATATCGGTATGCCTCTCATGCCACAGACTTTGAAAAGCTTTCTTGTCTGGGGCTCAACACCCTTTGCACCGTCGATCACCATGACTGCACTGTCCGCTGCCATAAGCGTACGATATGTATCCTCAGAAAAATCCTGGTGTCCGGGAGTATCAAGGATATTGATACAATAACCACAGTAATTAAACTGCAGTACGGAACTGGTTACCGAGATACCTCTTTCTTTTTCGATCTCCATCCAGTCACTTACGGCATGTCTTGCAGTAGCCTTTCCCTTTACGGAACCAGCAAGATTGATCGCTCCTCCGTAAAGAAGAAACTTCTCCGTAAGAGTGGTCTTACCAGCATCGGGATGCGATATAATGGCAAAAGTACGCCTTTTATTTATTTCTTCAGCAATATTGCTCATATATAAACCTTTCGTGATACTTTAGATATACGGATGATATTTTATACTCCGTACATAAAACAAGGTCAGGTCAAGCGACCCAACCTTGTATAAATTTAAATCGTAATTTGATTTATGCCTGTGCGACATCCTTCATTGAGAAGCTCATTCTTCCCATCTTGTCCTTGCCGAGGCATACTACTGTAACCTTGTCGCCAAGTGTAAGTACATCTTCTACGCGGTTGATACGCTCTTTAGATATCTTAGAGATGTGTACCATACCTTCCTTGCCGGGAGCAAACTCAACGAATGCGCCAAACTCCTTTATGCTAACTACAACACCCTTGAATACCTGACCTGCTTCGAAGTCTGTTGTGATAGTCTTGATCATGTCAACAGCCTTGTCCATCATAGCCTTGTCTGTACCGCATACAGATACCTTACCGTCATCTGTGATATCGATCTTAACATCTGTACGAGCGATGATCTCATTGATCGTCTTACCTCTCTGTCCAACGACCTCACCGATCTTCTCAGGATCGATCTGGAGAGATATGATCTTGGGAGCATACTCGTTAACTGTCGGTCTGGGAGCTGATATAGCAGGCTTCATGCAGTTATCCATGATGTAAAGTCTTGCTTCACGGCATCTTGCGATAGCGCCTTCAACTATAGGTCTTGTAAGACCGTGGATCTTGATATCCATCTGGATCGCTGTGATACCTTCTGTTGTACCTGTAACCTTGAAGTCCATGTCTCCGAAGAAGTCCTCAAGACCCTGGATATCTGTAAGAAGTACGAAATCGTCATCTGTCTCGCCTGTTACAAGACCGCAACTGATACCTGCTACCATCTTCTTTATCGGAACACCTGCAGCCATGAGTGACATGCATGATGCACATGTTGAAGCCATTGATGTAGAACCGTTTGACTCGAATGTCTCAGATACGGTCCTTATAGCATAAGGGAACTCTTCCTCGCTGGGAAGTACTGCGATAAGTGCACGCTCAGCCAATGCTCCGTGACCGATCTCACGACGTCCGGGACCACGGCTTACCTTTGTCTCACCTACAGAATATGCAGGGAAGTTGTATTGGTGCATATATCTCTTTGCGGTCTCGTTTGAATCAAGACCGTCGATCTTTTGCATCTCTGAAAGAGGAGCAAGCGTCGTAACATTACAGATCTGTGTCTGTCCACGAGTGAACATTGCAGAACCGTGTACTCTTGGAATAAGATCAACCTCAGCTGCAAGAGGACGGATCTGTGTGATCTCACGACCGTCGGGACGCTTGTGATCCTTTAAGATCATCTTTCTTACAGTCTTCTTCTGGTACTGATATACAGCCTCATCAAGGAGGGCAAGCCACTCTTCGTTCTCGGCAAATGCCTCTGTGAGCTTTTCCTTGATCTGGCGGATATTCTCTTCTCTTACCTGCTTAACATCTGTGAATACTGCCTCTTCCATCTGCTCGGGAGTAACGATCTCCTTCATAGCTGCAAAAAGTTCTTCAGGTATTGCACAGCTTGTGTACTCGTGCTTTGTCTTACCTACTTCCTCAACCATCTTGTTGATGAATGCGATGATCTCCTGGTTTACAGCATGTGCCATGTAGATAGCCTCGATCATCTTTGCTTCTGGTATCTCATTTGCACCTGCCTCGATCATGATAACCTTCTCGCTTGTTGAAGCAACTGTAAGATTAAGATCTCCGCTCTTCCACTGCTCCTGATTGGGGTTGATTATGAACTCACCGTCAACCATGCCAACCTGTGTTGTTGCGCAAGGACCGTCAAAAGGTATATCCGAGATTGATGTTGCGATAGCTGCACCGAGCATTGCTACAAGCTCGGGTCTGCACTCGGGATCCACACTCATTACCATGTTGTTTAGTGTTACATCGTTACGATAATCCTTAGGGAACAAAGGTCTCATGGGACGATCGATAACACGGCTTGTAAGGATAGCATTCTCGCTTGCCTTACCTTCTCGCTTGTTGAAGCCTCCAGGGATCTTTCCCACAGCATACATCTTCTCTTCGTACTCTACTGAGAGAGGGAAGAAATCGATACCGTCTCTGGGCTTCTCACTGGCTGTTGCGGTCGAAAGAACAGTTGTATCGCCATAGTGCATGAATGCACAACCGTTAGCCTGTGCACCGACTCTGCCTATGTCAACGCTGAGTGTACGACCTGCAAGTTCCATAGTGAATGTCTTATACATATTCTTCTCCTTTTCTGCCTTTTTGGGCTTAGTAGGTAGAAGACACCGAAACTACTGCTGATGCCACGAACAGTCTCATTCATGGACTCATCAGTGGTCTCGGGGGATAATCTTCTACCTGTTTTAATTGTCAATTTATAACAAAAGAAGGCGGTTGATACAGCCGCCTTCTCAAGTCAACTTATTTTCTGATACCAAGCTTCTCTATGAGGGCTCTATATCCTTCAAGATCTGTCTTCTGAAGATAATTGAGCAGGCCACGTCTCTGACCGATCATCTTGTACATACCACGTCTTGAATGATGATCCTTGGGATTGCTCTTAAGGTGCTCTGTAAGCTCTGCGATACGTGCTGAAAGAACAGCGATCTGAACTTCCGGAGAACCTGTGTCACCGGGCTTTCTACCATACTCATTGATGATAGCAGTCTTCTTCTCTTTTGAAATCATTTCTTTTCTCCTTTATATCTGTAAATCCTATTCACGTTATACCAAGATTCGGTTGGAGTATCCGTAATCTGAGTACACGCACACAACGAACATATTTTATCACACAGTTTCTTCTATGTAAAGGGGTTTTTAGTAATCCTCGCTCATCCTGTTCTCTATTCCCGCAAGTGTATATTCTGACCAGCTGTACTGACTCATATACTCTCCCGAAAAAGCATTTATCGCACTCACATCGCCGTCTATCCATCTGTAATAGTCACAGTCGAATGCTTCGGGTACGATCGCTATCATGCCCTTCTTCTTAAGGATGACGCTCTCAAGATCCGCTTCTTTAAACACGGCTCTAAGATCACCGACAAGGTTTCTTAAGTAGTTTTCCAAAGAAGCCGTAACTTCCTTATCTTCCCACAGGGTTCCGAGGATCTCGCCGTTTGTTACATAAGCGCCTCTTCTGTCTATAAGATAGGCAATGAGTTCCTTAGTCTTAATATATCTGAATGTACACGGCATGTTGTCGATATATATTTCGAAATTGCCAAAGCACTGGGCTTTTAATCTCTTGTGTGTCTCAGACTCCACCGGATGTCTCAAATCTTCGAGCTCTTTTCTGATATCATCCTCAGAGGCAGGTTTCATTATATATCCGGATGCATGGATCTTCATCGCATCCAGTGAATAATCCGCATATGCCGTCAGAAATACGATGTTGATCCCGGGTCTTATGACCTTCATGCGCTTTGCAAGCTCGACACCGTCCATACCTCTCATATGAATATCAAGGAATGCAACATCAACCTCTTCGTTCTTTACAAACTCCAGCGCCTCTTCATAATCCGTGAATCCATGAACTTCATCGATCTCGCTCATCTTCTCCATCATGTCTACGAGATCTTCCATTATGATCCGTTCGTCATCAACCGATATTACTCTCATACTATCCCCTCTGTTTTTTCTTTTTCGGAATGGTTATCGTTATCGTCGTACCTTCACCCAACCGGCTTCCGATATTTAGTGTTCCGTTACAAAGTGCCATTACACGCTGTCTTGTGTTTTCTACACCGATATGACTTCTGCCTTCCTCCAAAGGCTTGGCACTGTCAAATCCGACACCGTCATCCTCTACCTTCAGCTCAAAATAATCAGCAGTCTCCAATGTCGTTATCTTCAGTTTTCCGCCCTCTTTTTTAGGCAGCAGTCCGTGTTTTACCGCATTCTCGACCATGGTCTGAAGTGTAAGCGGCGGACACTCGAATCCGGTTGTTCTTATATCATATTCGATCGTGAGCAGATCTCCGAATCTGAGTTTTTCGATATACAGATAGCTCTTTACGTGATCAAGTTCCTTGGTAAAGGGGATGCACCCCTCTTCGGTGATCGAATCCATATTTGCTCTTAAATATTTTGCAAAGTAGTCTAGCGCGTTCCTTGCCTCTTTCGGTTCCCTTACACAAAGCGCTCTTATCGTACCGATGGCATTATAAAGGAAGTGCGGCTGTATCTGGCCGAGCATCAGCTTTACCTTGTTCTGCGTAAGCTCGTTCTCAAGTTCTCTGGCTCTCTGCGCCTGATGGTAGTTATCGACATTCGTGGATACCAGCAGGTAGTACTGCATGATTGAAAATACCAGCATGCAGATCTCCAAGACTCTGACAATAAAAGTACCTGTCATGATGTAGTAGAACATCTCTATTATTATCGCCAAAACAAGAAGCACCATGGAATCAAACGCAAGCCTGTTCTGTCCCGGCATGTTAAGTCCTTCGATGTATACGTCTCTTAATTCAATGCACAGCAGAGCGATGACCGCAACCACAAAGCAGATGAAAAGCCAGTCGAAATCCTGAATGCTATCAGTCAGTATATATCTTATCATATAAATGGTGAAAAAAGTAACCATCGTAAACACGATAAGATAACATCTCTTCTTCGACTCTCTTGACGAAACATATCTTTTAAGATAAGCCGCTATGAACATGACGAGCAGCGACTGCATGATCAGGTCGCTGAATCTCAGATAATACAGATTTCTGACAAGCAGCGTGATGTAGTTATTATCAGCAAAACATGTAAGCGATCCGGTAATCATCATCATTCCGCAGGAGATAAGACCCTCGGAATTGTAATCCTTTATACCTTTGAAACATTCAAAGTATATAAGAATGCCGGCTCCCAGTATAAGGATTACCAGGCATACAATGATATGTATGAAATACTGAGCGAACAGATGCATGATCAGTCCATATCTGTCAGCCTCAAATATCCTGTTTACAAATTTTCCGAACTGTACATTGTACAGGTATGTGTCATCCATTGAAAGCTCAATGTATACATCATCGTTAGCGGCTATGCTATCGACCGTAAAATATGTCCATGAACCGCCTGTTCCGTCATTATGGTTTAAGATGAGCTTGTTATTGATGAAGACCTTTACCTTGAGCCCCTGCACAAACATGTATATCGGTCTCTTGCCGTCGATATACCTGTCAAAATGGCCCCTTATGATCATGCTTTTTTCACCCGTGATCGCAATGGGCGCATTGTTGTTCAGTTCATTAAAAGTGCTCCCACCATCCAAACTGTAAGAGCCCTCCAGATTGATCCTATAACAGGTGTTCTCCACAGTCTGGCTCTTGCCCCTCATACCTATCACAATGATAAATAGGACAAAAACAGCCGTAAAAACGGAATACATCCCCTGTATAAATCTTCTGTTCAACGCTTTGTCAATCATAGATATACTGTCTGATGCTGTGGATAGTTCTGTAACCCACCGGTGATATCTTTATACCCTGCTTGGGATTAGAAGCATGGATGACCTGACCGTTTCCGATATAGATACCTACATGGTTTACGGTTCCGCCCTTTGCATAGAATACCAGATCGCCCGCTTTTGCCTCGGAAAGCGATACCTTTGTACCCATCTTAGACTGCGCAACGGATGAATGCGGCAATGATATACCATACTTCTTATAAACACTCATGGTGAATCCGGAACAATCCGTACCCTTGGTCAGACTGCTTCCTCCCCATACATATCTGTTACCCAAAAATTCTTTTGCATACTGACATATCTCAACTCTGACATCCGATACGCCCTCGCCGTACAAAAGCTCAGTCATCGTTATCGCGGTGTCAAGTTCCTCTTCAACTATCGCATAATCTGCGGATATATATGCTTCCTCATCATCAAGAGATACTTTGATCCATCCGTCAAGTTCTTCTATAACTTCAAGCCTCTCGCCCTCTCCCATGGTGGTGATTATCTCGCAGTCCGTATTGGCCTCACTTCTTACTCTGAGACCTCCTTCGGTGGCTCTTGCCATCTTTGTCACAACTTCATTGGCACGAAGGATCGCCTTTGCTCCCGTAAGAAGATAATCAGAATGTACCCATCCTTCAACCTCGCCGGATACGACATGGTACCATTCGCCTTCGCTCTCCATTATCTCACAGCCGCAGTTGTTAGTCATCTTACCGACAAGCTTTGCATCGGTACTGGGAGCTTCTCTTACATTAAGATGGTTCTCAACATCGGATACACCCAGATTGTTGTATCCGAAAGTAAGGGAAGTGTCCTCGGCAGCCGCAAGGTATTCCTCTTCGGTCATGACTGTATCAAGCAGACTTCCCACACCCGCAGGTGATACGGCATCCGCCATCTTGTTTTCAGCCTTAACTCCCATGGGGAAAGCCATTAGAACAACTGAGCACAATAATGCAGTTTTTGGCAAAAAATTAAATCTAAACTTCATTTTCACTTTCCGATATCGAGAATGCTATGTTGACCGCATGGTCAGCTATTCTCTCAAGTCCTGACAGAATATCCGAATAGATCATACCCGCATCAGGCGTACATTCGTTGTTCTTGAGTCTCTCAACATGAGTCTGCTGGAACTCTCTCTCCAGATTATCTATCTTGTCTTCCAGGTCGATGATATCCTGCATATGCTCATCTTTTCCGTGAGCAAACATTTCAACAGAATATCTGTAACAGTCATTTACCAGATCCAGCATCTGTCCCATCTCACGCTGGGCCTGTTTGCTGAACACAATATCCTGCTCTTTTCTGGTAACCGCCGCATCCGCGATGTTCTCGGCATGGTCACCGACTCTTTCTATATCATTTGCCACATGGAAAAGCGCACCGATACTCTTAAGGTCTTCGATGGGAAGTGTCGTCTGGTTTATCTTAACCATATAGCCTGTTATTGCCTTGTTTAGGAAGTTGATGTTCTTTTCAACCTCGTATACTTCGTCTATATCCTCCTGATCGAGGGTTATCAGAGCATTCATGGCTCTGTTTAGGTTCTCTCCGGCAAGATCTGCCATACGCTCAAGCTCGTTTATAACTTCAACAACCGCGGTGGCCGGGTTGAACACAACTTTATTTCCGATATATTTAAGGGTGTAGCTCTCTCTGTATCCTACCTTTACATCCTCACCGGGAACAAAAAGATAGGTTAGCTTTACCAAAAGGTTCGAGAACGGGAGGAGCATTACTACCTGGACTATCTTTATGATAGTATGCGCATTAGCGACAAATCGTCCGTTGTCTGCCGATATGCGCGATACCATATCCACAAACGAATCTCCCACAAACAGAAACAGTACAAAGAATATGACTGTTCCCACGATATTGAACAGAAGATGTATGAGAGCCGCTCTCTTTGCGTTCTTTTTACCTGATAATGATGCGATCATAGCCGAGCTGCAGGCTCCTATGTTACATCCCAGGATAACAAACAGGCATATCTTAAGATCCAAAAGTCCCTGATTTGCCATCAGCAGTATGATGCTGACAGTAACCGAAGAACTCTGTATAACACTGGTCACTACCGTTCCCAAAAGCACGGCTAGGAAGGGATTGTTAAGCCCTGCCAGTGCATCGACCACATCCTGCGATTCCTTAAGTCCGGCCATGGATCCGCTCATAAGAGACAGTCCCATGAACAGTATTCCGAATCCCAGGACGATATCACCGAGTTTTTTTACAGTCTCGTTCTTGCAGAACATTACGACGAGCACGCCCGCAAGCACAAACAAAGGCGCAACCTTTGAAAGATTAAACGATACCAACTGTGAAGTTACGGTTGTACCGATATTGGCGCCAAATATAACTCCCGCTGCCTGAGTCAGTTCCATAAGTCCCGCATTAACAAAGCTGACCACCATAACAGTGCAGGCACTGGATGACTGTATGATGCCGGTAAATATAAAACCGACCAGAGTACCCATAAGCTTGTTCTTTGTGAACATAGCGAGTATTCCTCTGAGCTTGGCACCAGCAGCTTTCTCTATGCTCTCACTCATCAGTGACATGCCAAAAAGGAAAAGGCCGAGACCTCCCGCCAATTCCAGTAAAATACCAGAGTTCATCTTATCCTCTTTCTAGTAAAATCATATTTAGCCATACCCTATTTAATTTTGACTTATTTTGCCTTTATCGTCAAGCCGTTTTATTGGTTAAGAAACATTTTGTAAGGGGTATAGCAATTGTTTTTCTCGGAAAAATCATATACGGCAGCAAAGCAGCCGTCCTCAAGGTATATCCTTATCCTGTCTCCTTCAAACGGGATTGCAAGAAGGTTTCCGTTCTTAACTCTTTTTTCGTCTTCTCCCGATACGCTTTTTTCAGGACAGTAATTAAACATGCTGTCAACAGGTATCAGGATCTCAAAGATCCTGTCTTCTTTGGCGAGCTTCTCTATCTGTTCAAGTTTAACGGCATCTTCTATCTTAAATGCCCCCGATCTGGTCCTCACAAGGCTTTCCATTATCCCGCCGCATTTAAGCTTTGCCCCTATGTCATTACAAAGAGTCCTAATATAAGTGCCTTTTGAACATGCAACCCTTATCCTGGCAGTATCCTCTGTCATATCAAGGATCTTTATATCCGTTATCTCTATGTCCCTTGGTTTTCTCTCAACCTCGATACCGGCTCTTGCCATGTCACAAAGTTTTCTGCCATCAACCTTAAGCGCGGAATACATAGGAGGTATCTGCTTTGATCTTCCGATAAATGATAGGATTGCCTGCTCGAGCTCTTCTTTAGTTATGTTAACCTCATGTCTTTCAAGAACATTACCTGAGGCATCCTGTGTATCGGTTACAACCCCAAGTCTTAAAACTGCCTCATACTCTTTTGTCTTATCCGTGAGCATATCGCACAGCTTCGTTGCGCTTCCTATGCACACAGGCAGAACACCGGTGGCATCGGGATCAAGCGTCCCCGTATGCCCTATCTTTCTTATCTTTGTTATACCGCGAAGTTTCGCAACAACATCGAAGGAGGTGTAACCCTCCTCCTTGTAAACATTTATTATTCCGTTTATCATTGTTCCTTATACTGCTTCTCAATCTGTACGGACAGATTATTGATCACATCATGAAACGTGCCTTCAAGGTTAAAGCCCGCTGCTCTGACATGTCCTCCGCCTCCGAAATACGTGGCAATCACCGAACAGTCTATCACTCCGTTCGATCTTAAGCTGACTTTATACCTCATGGGTTCGACCTCATACATGAACACGGCGCAATCCACACCCTTTGTGTATCTTAACTGATTTACGATACCGTCCATATCCTTGGATGTGACACCGTAAAACTTCATAGTCTTTGCATCCAGATGTCCCACGATGCATCTTTTGTCCAGAAACAGAACACTTTCAAGTATCGTTCTGCCCATAACCTGGTTCTGCACATAGGTCTTTTGATAGAATGTCTCTTCTATGAGTTTAGGAAAATCAAATCCAAATTCAATAAGATGAGCTGCTATCCTCATAGTCTTCGGTGATACGTTTGAGTACTGGAACACTCCCGTATCATGGACTATACCCATATATATGGCCTTAGCTATATCCACATCGATTATTGTTTCATCAAGACAGTCATACACAAGTTCACTCGCACTGCTTGCCCCTGGTACGATGTAATTGATATCACCGTCTCCGGGATTTGTTACATGATGATCGATGTTTATACGCTTTTTGGCACCTTCGAACGCAGGCAGTGAATCTCCGAGCCTCTCGGCGTTGCAATCGATACATATGAACACGTCATGCACGTGCTTACATCCGTCGGGCCTTTTGATCTGATCAACACCAGCTATACAGTTGAAAACCGGTGAAAACTCTTCAAGGTATACGTATACTTTTCTGTCCGGCAGCATCTTCTTAAGATAAAGATACATTGCCATACACGAACCTATGCAATCACCGTCGGGTCTTATATGACCGCCTATTGCGATACTCTCTGCAGACCCTATCTCTTTTAAAATATCTATCATTGTCTGCTCTTTTCTTCATCGTGTCTTATCACTTCGTCAATCTTTCGTGACATATCAACACCGTAAGCAATGGACTGATCAAGATGAAAATGCAACTCGGGCGTATTCCTTAAGTTTAATTCCTTTGCCAGTCTGTTCCTGATAAAGCCGGCTGCACTCTTTAATCCTTCCAGCGCATTTGCTGCTGCCTCATCATCTCCCAGAACCGATACAAAAGCCTTGCAGTTCTTAAGATCGGGAGCAACTTCGACACTCACTATGGAAGTGAACTCCGGGATCCTCGGATCCTTTATTTCACTTCTTATTATCTCAGCCAGTATCTTCTGGACTTCTCCATTGATCCTGGTGTTCTTTATACTGTTCTTTCTCATGTTATCTGGGTACCTCTACCATGATATAAGCTTCAACTATATCAAGCTCCTGCATGGCATCAAATCCGTCAAATACAAGACCGCATTCGTAGCCTGCCTTAACCTCCTTGACATCATCCTTGAATCTCTTGAGTGAGGCAAGATTTCCTTCGTAAATCTGCTCTCCTTCTCTTGAGATACGTATCTTACATCCTCTCTGGAACATACCGTCAAGCACATAAGAACCGGCTATGTTTCCGACAGCCGAAGCCTTGAATATCTGACGAACCTCAGCATGACCGATGATCTTCTCCTCAAATACGGGATCGAGCATGCCCTTCATAGCTGCCTCTACATCATCTATAGCCTGATAAATGACTTTGTAAAGTCTTACATCCACGCCTTCTCTCTCTGCCGTCTCTTTTGCATTGGCATCCACGCGGACATTGAAGCCTATGATTATCGCATTACTTGCAGCAGCCAGGCTTACATCGGATTCATTTACAGCACCTACACCACCGTGAATGCACTTAACAACTACTTCCTCATTCGACAGTTTGACAAGTGACTGCTTAACTGCCTCAACAGAACCCTGAACGTCAGCCTTAACGATAAGGTTAAGCTCCTTAAGATTGCCTTCCTGGATCTGATTGAAGACATCATCCAGACTCATCTTAGATTTGGTCTCTTCAAGCTTCTTAGCCTTATTCTGAGCCTTGTATGTATCTGCAAAGCTTCTTGCCGTCTTATCATTGTCATGAGCAAGGAATACCTCGCCTGCCTCGGGAACATCGTTAAGGCCAAGGATCTCAACAGGAGTAGAAGGGCCTGCCTCTTTAACACGTCTTCCCTTGTCATCAAGCATTGCTCTTACTTTACCGTAGCATGCACCTGCAGAAACGAAATCTCCCACCTTTAACGTACCCTTCTGCATAAGGATCGTAGCAACTGGACCTCTTCCCTTATCAAGCTCTGCTTCTATAACAAGACCTCTTGCCTTTCTTGCAGGATTAGCCTTGAGTTCAAGGATATCTGCCGTAAGCAATACCATATCGAGCAACTCTTTGATACCCTCACCGGTCTTTGCACTGACAGGTGCGAATACCGTGCTTCCTCCCCATTCCTCGGGAATGAGCTCATACTCGGTAAGTTCCTGCTTAACCCTGTTAAGGTCTGCATTGGGCTTATCTATCTTATTTACCGCAACGATTATCTCTATTCCTGCTGCCTTTGCATGGTTGATCGCTTCAACCGTCTGAGGCATGACACCATCATCGGCCGCAACAACAAGGATAGCGATATCGGTAGCATTGGCACCACGCATACGCATTGCGGTAAACGCCTCATGTCCGGGTGTATCAAGGAATGTGATCTTACGACCGCCGGCCTCTACCATATAGGCACCGATGTGCTGTGTGATACCGCCTGCTTCCTTATCAGTGACATTCGTCTTACGGATAGCATCCAGAAGCGAGGTCTTACCATGGTCTACATGACCCATTACACAGATAACGGGAGCACGTTCAACAAGAGTAGCCTCATCATCTTCTTCCTCCTTTAGGAGTTCCTCGATAACGTCTACCTTCACTTCCTGCTCGCACATTATATCGTAATCGATAGCGATATTCTCAGCCTCTTCGTATGAGATCTCCTGATTGACCGTAACCATCTGTCCCTGCAAAAAGAGCTTCTTTACGATAACAGAAGGCTGCATCTTCATCTTTTCTGCAAGTTCTTTTATGGTTATCACTTCGGGAAGAGTTATGACCTTGATCTCCTCTACAACTTCTTCCTTCTTCTCAGGCTTGATGAAGCGGCCTGCCTTATTCTTATTCTTTATTTCCTCTTCTTCGTAGATGGCATCCTTCTTGGATCTCTTGTCCTTGCCCATCTGGTTGTTTCGTCTGTTATCCGACGGCTTGCCTGACGAGCTTGGTCCGTCCATGAATGCACCCGGCTTGTTATCTCTGAATCTATCTGCCGGCCTTCCATCTCTCGACGAAGGGCGCTGATCGTTTGAAGCGTTCCTGTTACCACGCTGATTAGAGCCTTGAGCAAAATCCCTGCCTTTAGAAACCGGAGCACCACCTCTGCTTCCGTTATCAGCGTTTCTGTTATTCCTGCCATCGGCCTGTTGTCCTCTCGCTTCATTGCGCTCTCCTCTTTGCTGACGGTCTCTTGACTGTCCCTCAAATGTTCTGCCCGTAAAGTTGGAAGAACTCTTTGATTCCTGACTGCGTGAAACATTTGCCTCTTCTTTAACAGGCTCCTGTACCTGGGCTACCGGTTCCTCTGCTTTTTTGGGAGGAAGCTTTTCCATGATCTTGCCGGTTGCCTTGTTTATCATCTGGTTGGGTCCCAGTACCACCTGCTTTGAAGGCATTGCGGGAGCTGTCGGACGTGCGCTCTGTGCCTGACCGGGTCTGCTGGGTCTTCCACCTGCACCCGTTCCTGCGCCTACGATGATAACAGTGCTCTTTTTCTTTTTCTTTAACTGTCCCGCAGCTGCATTTTCAGGTCTTTCCTTGGGCTTGTCAGAAGCCTTTTCAGGTTTTACTTCTGCCTTCTCAGGCTTAGTCTCCTTAACAGAAGCTTCTTCTTTTGCTTTCTCAGCCTTTTTCTCTGTGGGCTTTGAAGCAGCTGCAAAGTTTTTCTTTACTGCTTCTATCTGTTCTTCTTCTATACTCTTTGTGGCACTCTTACACTCAAATCCCGTGCTCTGTAAAAATGCCACTATGTCGTTTTTATCTACATTTATCTCAGCTGCTAATTCTGATATCTTCATCTTAGCCATGTATCTATACTACCTCCTGCAACAGTTTTATGATCGATCCTGCGAATCCGTCATCAGTGATACTAAGTGATGCCCTTATCTCTTTTCCCATGCTCTTTCCAAGCTCTTCCTTCGTTCCATAGAAATAACACGGTACCTTATAGAATGTGCACATATCTCTGAATTCCTTCTTCGTATTGTCTGAGGCGTCCCCTGCCACGATAACAAGTTTTGCCGTACCGCTCTTTACACTCTTTTCAGTCATAAATTCACCGCTTACGACATTTCTCGATCTGGTGGCCAGTCCCAGAAGCGAAAGGATCTTATTATTCGTCTTCACCCTCTACGCTCTCCTCGAACTCCTCATTCTCCTCGTACTCCTCATAATCCTCGTACTCTTCATCATCATAATCATCATCAAGATAATCCTCGTAACGGAATCCGGGAGCATCCTTAGCCTGCGTTTCTGACTTGATATCGATCTTGTATCCTGTCAGTCTTGCTGCAAGACGTGCGTTCTGACCTTCCTTACCGATGGCAAGCGACAACTGATAATCGGGAACTACAACCTTGGCTGTCTTCTCATCAGGATCTGCGAAAACTGCCACGATCTTAGCCGGAGAAAGGGCATTCTGAATAAGTATACCGGGGTTTTCATCCCAGCATACGATATCGATCTTCTCACCTTTAAGCTCATCGACTATGCTGTTAACTCTTGCACCGTTTATACCGACACATGCACCGACGGGATCAACGTTTGGATTGTTGCTCCATACAGCGATCTTTGATCTGCTGCCGGCCTCACGTGCGATAGACTTGATCTCTACCGTTCCATCCTTGATCTCTGTAACCTCAGATTCAAAGAGCTTCTTAACAAGTTCAGGATGTGTACGGCTTACAAGGATGCGGGGACCCTTGTTGGTCTTCTTAACTTCTACTATATAAACCTTGATTCTCTCTGTAGGTCTGAAATGCTCGCTCTTAACCTGTTCTGACTCATTGAGCAGTGCATCTGCTTTACCTAAGTTTATAGAGATATTCTTGCCTATGTATCTCTGAACAATACCTGTGGCAACGTCCTTCTCCTTGTCATAGTACTGGTTGTATATGACATCTCTTTCCTCTTCACGTATCTTCTGGAGGATAACATTCTTTGCATTCTGTGTAGCAATACGTCCGAATTCCTTTGACTTGATCTCTACATTGACGCTCTCTCCAACTGCAGCATTCTTTGTGATCTTTGTGGCTTCATCTATAGTGATCTGAAGCATGGGATCTTCTATCTCATCCTCTGTTGCGACTACCATCTTCTCGGCATAGCAGAGGAAATCTCCTGTCTCTCTGTCTATCTCGACCTTTACGTTGTCTGCTTTTCCGAAATGATTCTTGCAAGCTGTAAGAAGCGAATTCTCAATAGCCTCAAACAAGGTTTCCTTGCTTATCTCTTTTTCCTTCTCAAGCGCATCCAGTGCTTCAATAAGTTCCTTATTCATCGTTTTTTACATTATCCTCTCTTTCTTTATATACAATTCACATTTAAAAATCGACTGTAAGCCTTGCACTCGCGATCATATCCATGGAAAACTCCATATCGCCTTTATCCATACTTACAATAGCTTTCTTGTCTTCAAAGTCTTTTAACACACCGACGAATTCCTTTGTGCCGTCTATAGGCTTGTAGGTCTTGATCTCGACCTCCTGACCGATGCTGTTTAAAAAGTGTCTTTCTTTTTTAAGCGTCCTGCCCAGCCCCGGGCTGCTGACTTCAAGTATGTAAGCATCGGATATATAATCCTCTTTGTCCAGCGCATCGGATAAAGCCCTGCTCACCGCTTCGCAGTCATCGATCGTTACTGCTCCTTCTTTGTCTATATAGGCTCTAAGATAATAATCCTCGCCTTCCTTGACATACTCGACATCATAGATCGAAACACCGTTTGCTTTTGCTATCGGCTCGAGCAGCTTCTCGGTACGCTCTTCGTATTCCTTTTTTGCCATCAGTCACATCCTTCCCGATCGTACGCAATCTGCATAAAAAAGAGTGGATCCGCGACCCACTCTAACTAGTAAACATTATAGTAACATAAGAATAATAGCACCAAAAACCAAATAAATCAACCTTTTATCCGAAAAACATGATCTTTATGCCTATCAGGATCAGTATGACTCCCCCGAGTATTGCAGCTCTCTTTTCCAGTTTTTCCCCGAGCGCCTTTCCGAATTTAAGTCCGAACAAACATATGATAAAGGTTACAGCACCTATTATAATAACCGACAATACAGCTTCCGTCATGCTGCACGAAGCCATGACAAAGCCTACAGAGAGTGCATCTATAGAGGTTGCTATACCCTGAACATGCAGATCCTTTGATGAAAGCTTTACATCTTTTCCATTCTCTTTTTTGCCATTAAAAGCTTCGAAAAGCATCTTCCCTCCTATAAACAAAAGAAGGATAAACGCTATCCAGGGGATAAACTTCTGAAAACTCTCAAAAAGATGCATAAACCAGTTGACACATACCCACCCGATCAAAGGCATGGCCGTCTGATAAGCGCCGTAAGTCGACGCGATCATGCACATCCGTGATCTCTTCATATCAGCTTCGTTAAGCCCGTTTACTATGGACACGGAAAACGCATCCATGGCAAGGCCGACACCCAGCAATATACTGTTTAGTACCCACATAACACACACCTAATAAAGCATCAAAAAGGGTGGCATTTTATCCACCCTTTCAAAAAGCTTATTTAATTTCTTACTTTCGACACCTCGATGATCTTGTTTCTCATCTGATCTTCTATCCTTGCAAGTTCCTGTTCCGCTTCGGCCCTCTTTACTCTTCCCTCATCCTGTATCTTCATCACTTCATCAAGCGTATCGATAAGAGTCTGGTTGGTCTGAGTAAGTGTCTCGATATCTACGATACCCCTCTCGCTTTCCTTTGCGGTTGCGATCGAAGCTATCTTTAATGCCTCGGCGTTTTTCTTAAGAAGCTCGTTAGTTGCATCCGTAACCTGCTGCTGAGCCTTTGCCGCATCCTGTGAATGCTCAAGTCCGATAGCGATAACCATCTGACTCTTCCAAAGAGGGATGGTATTTACGATCGTTGACTGGATCTTCTCGCTCATCACGGTATCATTGTTCTGGATGAGTCTGATCTGAGGTCCCATCTGCATTGCGATGTTTCTCGTAAGCTCAAGATCATATATCTTCTTCTCGAATCTGTCTACCAGTGCCGCATAATCCTGAGCAGCCTGTGCATCCTCGGGAAGTCCTGTTTCCTCAGCCTTTGCAAGCATCTTGGGAAGCTCGACATTTCTTGCCTCGTTTAATTTCTCCTTACCTGCGATTATGTATAAGGTAAGCTCTTTAAAGTACTTAAGGTTTGAATCATACATCTGATCGAGCATTGCTATATCCTTGAGCAATGTAACCTGATGATTCTCCATTACTTTTACTATGTTGTTGACATTGGTCTCTGCCTTGTCATACTTTGCCTTGATCGATGTGACCTTGTTTGCTTCCTTCTTAAAGAATCCGAAAATCCCCTTCTCTTCGGTAACATCAAAGCTCTTGAGTTCCGTCACAACATTGCCCAAAAGGTTTCCGATCTCTCCAAGATCCTTTGTTCTGACAGATTTAAGTGCATTCTCGGAAAAATCCGCGATCTTCTTCTGCGCTCCCGCACCGTACTGAAGCACCATCTGTGAATCATGAAGGTCAATTCCTTCCACATAAGAGTTTACGGTCTGCTGTTCGTCTTCAGACAGTTCAACCTTCGTGCTCTCAGCGATCAATTCCATACTATCGTTCATTACTATACTCCTTCTTATAAGATAATGGATATTATTATCCGTGATTCCTTTTACAATCCGCTCCTACTATTATACTTCTTTTACCACCGGAACTTCAACCTGTTCTTGAGCAGGAGTAAAAACCTCCTCTTCCTCTTCTTCAAAGAACTGTCCCATCTGAGAAAGCTTATCCTCATGTGTGACAGGGATGGTACCGTCCGTAAGTCCTTCCTGATGAAGCATGGTCGTAAGCACCTTTGCTTCTGCCGTCACATCCCATACTGAGCTCTGGAAGAGCTTGTTCAGAAGTTCAACAAAGGCCTGATTGATTATATCCAGTGTCTTTTCGATCTCAGACTTGGCGGCAAGTATATCCTCGCCCGGCTGACTGACTTTATCATACTCCGCATAAGCTTCCACGAGTTTTATCATGGTAGGAAGATAGTATTCCATAAGCTTGCTGCAGTTTTTCATCTGATCGGGATGTTCTTTTACTCTTGTGAATATCTCTACGAGAAGCTCCTCAAGTCTTGAAAGCTTAAGGCTTATAACTTCTCCCGGTATCTCATCATTAAGTTCATGAAGCCTGTTGGTATACTGAAGTCCCTTTGTGATCATAACATCAAGCTCAGTCTTTTCGTTATTGGTCAGATTACCGCTCTCTTTAACCTTGGCCTCTTCTTCCTCTAAGATCTTTCTGTGCTCCTGGGTTCTTAAATACTGCTCATATATCTTCTTTGATACCATGAATGTGGTCTCTTCCTCATCCATGAATCCTTCGGGGAAGAATCCTGCTTTAAGGATCTTTTTTGCGATCTTTACAGTTTTTGATTTTGACAGACCCATCGAAAGAGCGAGTGTTTCAATACTTGCATACAGGTTATCCGAACACATCTCTTTAAACTTCTTTGCCTGTTCATAAAGAGCTATCTTCATCGTTCCCCTTATAAGCATGGCAATACCGCATATTGAAAATATGATTCCCAAAAACCAGTATGCATTCAAAAAAGAACCGAGTCCGAAAATAAAGGGAAGCCAGAAAAAGCAAAGCTGGATTATACCTGTTGCAAGACCCTTTGCCTGAAAACGCACCCTCGGTTTGGGTTTCTTTATGAGCTCCTGTCTCTGCTGAATGTGTCTGGCAATATCCATCTGAGCGGTATCACGATAAGGATAGGTATTTGTCGTGAAACCTCTTGCCTGACTTGAATTATTGATCGGTGAATTCGGTATCACCCCCGACTTTGCTTCACTCACCGCAGAATTGATAGTGTCTCCGACACCGTTTAGAACATCTCTTACAGAATCGGTTATCTCAACATTTAATTTGCTGAAATCACCGGTCCTTAAGGCATCCAGTACAGATTCCTGGATCCTTGAACCTATATCTATGTTATTCTGATTATTATTCTGAGTACCCATAAAACTCCCTGACTTACTTCTCCCCTTTTACTAAGTCGATAATAAACTGTGTATATATTATCACAAAGAAACGCGTTTGAGTATGATTTAATAGAATATTTATTATAGTTTTATAATTTCCTCACAGAAAAAAATATAAAAAACCCTTGCTTTTTCTTTTTCCAGCCTATATAATAAACAAGCGTGTTACACAAGAACACGATTATGGCTGATTGGTCAAGAGGTTAAGACGCCGCCCTCTCACGGCGGAATCAGGGGTTCGATTCCCCTATCAGCTGCTAAACAAACCCGTATTTCAAATGAAATACGGGTTTTATTTTGCTCATATATAAATTGTAAGTAAAAGGTATGGCTTCTAGATATAATAAATGTAGTTTTCTTTTCTCGGCGCGGCATCGTTTGGCTTTGTTGCGGCATATCCCAAGGCGCAGTGCCCTATGCCCTCGTAATCACCTTCTATTCCAAGCTTCTTTAACAGGCTCTTTCCAAAATCGGATTCAAACTCTTCTTTTGCTCTGTGAATCCATATACTTGCAACTCCCAGGCTTTCTGCAGCATTCATGAGATTTCCCATGACAAGAGAACCGTCATAAACATGTGTGGGAATATCCTTATTTGCAAGAACGATCAATATGACCGGAGCTCCGTAAAAAGGATCGAATCCCTCATTCCATCCGCCTATCTTCCTGTTCTCTTCAGATATCTGATCTCTGAGTTCTTTATCCGTCACTGCGATTATTATCGGGCTCTGCTTGCCCATACCTGTTGCAGCAAAACTTCCGGCTGTGACTATTGCCTTTAACTGATCATCACTTATCATGTCCGGTGCAAAATTCCTGCAGCTCCTGCGTGTCTGTAAGACCTTCAGTGTTTCATTCATCATATATTTCCTCCTGTTCTTTATTACTTAGTTCTCTTCATTTCACAGCATGATAATCATACCGCTGTTAAAGACAGGTTTCTTCTTAAAAATTGACCTTTGACATATCAAGTTTTGATATTCTGATCAGACCTATAACCACTTTTTGCGTTTAAAGAAAAGCAGGCTGGATATCACTATCGCTATGCATACGACTATCACAACAGGATATCCCCATTTAGACTCCAGTTCCGGCATATATTTAAAATTCATACCATACCATCCGACTATGAGCGTCAGAGGCATAAACACTGTTGTTACAATGGTCAGAACAGTCATTATACGGTTCTGCTTCACATCAAGCTTTGACTGATATGTATCCCTGATCTGAACAGTATAATCAAGCAGCGAATTGACCATCTCGTGCAATCTGGATACCCTGTTTGAAAAGAGTCTGAAGAAACGAAGATTGTCTGATTTAAAAAAGCTGTTCTCATTCTCTTCAAATTCCTGAGCAAGTTCTATAAGCTGGCTGTAATGAGTTCTGAAATCCCTAAGATCACTTCTTATATCATTTAATCCGTCCAGATCCGCTTCCTTTCCTCTGTCGATATCACTGTCGATCATGTCCAGTTTCTTCTCATAATTTTCAAGAAGCCTTGAATCATCATGAACTATCTGCTCAAGGAAATCGTATATGAATCTTTCCAGACTCGGCATTCGCCATTTTTTCGTTTCGATTATCTTATTGATTATGCTTACGACTATGTTGCCGGGATCTATAAATACAATCCCCTTCTCATCAAGAGCAAACGCAAATTCATGATAATCACCCGACATATTGTTCCTGTCCGGGATTGAAAAAGCTCCCGTTACGGAATCATAGTTGACCTCTGCTTTCGTGGTGTAGATATTGATAGCATCGGGTTCCATATCGATACCCATCTCAAAAGCATCACTCTCTTTTGTCCACTCCTCAGGAGTCAAAACAGCCACATACTGATATTCACCGCTGTGACATTCTTTTGCTGTACATTTGCGTAAAATCGTATCGATCAAATAATACATTTTATATTCCTCGCTATAATTGTTAATCACTGTTTATCAGTATAATATATTTACCCCTTAACATGCAAAAGCCCACGGTCATTAACCGCGGACTTTTTTCATACACATATCATATACTTCGAACACAATAAAAGTGTCTTACAGATCTTCGTTCTCCTCTTCTATCTTATCTTCCTTGTAAAGACCTACAATGAGTTTATCACCATCTGATTCATTTACTATGGCTGCTCTCAAAGTTGCAAGAAAAGTCTTTCCATACATACTGATACGGTATGTTATGGTATAAACACCATCTTTCTTAATAGTTCTCAGGATCTTATTCTTGTTAAAGGCCTTCACAAAAGCATCATAATCATCCTTATGGATTATGCGCTTACCTTCTTCCAGACATCTATTAAAGAAGCCAGCTCCTTCCTTTCTAAATCCTAGATTATGGCCGCCACTGTTTAATCCAAACTCAAAATATGTTTCATCCTCAAGATTTACTGTGTATATGCAAATATAATTGGCCACAAGTGCTCCCAGTCTCGTACTTACGATCTGTTCACGCTTTAACCTCTCCAGAGTCTCTCTTTGTTTCATCTGGGAATCGACATTACTCAGACCAACGATTATATGATCCGTATCATCGCTCATTGGCATCGCTTTCATACTTACATACTCCGGTTTGCCGTTCTTGATAATACGATATGTCATCGCAAATCTTCCCTGTTCAGCCAGCTCTTTTAGGATCTTATCCTTCGTGAAGCTCTCCACAAAAACAGCTCTGTCAGACTTATACAGTAACTTAAGTGATTCTTTGCAGCCCTCTTTAAAGAAGTTCTTACCTCTTTGTTTCTCATCGGCCATACCGTTTGTCCTATCAGGCGAATACCTGATATATTCATCAGTTTTGACATTGACGTAGTACAAAGAGAAATAATCTCCCGCAAGTGAATTTGCGATGCTCGCATAGGTTATTCCTTCAGTATCGTCAGTTACCGCCAGCACAGCCACGGCAACAGATTTTGTTCCTCTAACCGGATTTACGGCCACCCTTTTCATAAAAGTATGGATAGTCGTATTGCTGTTGGGTAATCTCTCATCAACACTGACACGGCCTCCGTTATTTGCACACTGTATCATGTATGATAAGAAATTCTTCTGGTGATGTTCAGGGATCGTATTGAACTTCTCAAATTCTTTTCCAACGTTTCTCTCAAATGATCTGTCAGAAAACTCCTTATATGTACTATTGCTTCTGACAATACGGACTGCATCATCAGTGAGTTCCATTATTACCATAGGTATGGAATCAAAGAAATTGTCAGCCTTTATCGAATCACTTCCAACAACCCAGTCAAGATCATAAAGATTTATACTTCCGAGCGTATCGTAATACGATGTCTCATCAGGATTTTCAAAGCCTATCTGTCGTCCCTGCTCATATCTTTCCAGGATCTGCTCAAGAGGGAGCGGTTTGGTATAATAATATCCCTGGAGTTTACAACATCCTATCTCACTCAAGAATTCAACATGTTCTTTCGTTTCAACACCTTCACAGACAGTCTCAAGGCCAAGTGCGGTCGCCATCCTCATAAGCTCTGTAAGGATAACTTTACTGTTAACTCCGTCTTCCATCTGCTGAAGGAATCTCATGTCAAATTTAATAAGATCAAGGTCAAGATCCTGCAAAACATCAAGTGATGAATAACCACTTCCGAAGTCATCCATCCATACCTGGAAACCAAGTTCTCTGAATCTGTTGACCTGACTTCTCATATATTCAAAGTCTGCAGCGACCATACTCTCTGTTATTTCTATGGTAAGCAGAGAATGATCGATACCCGCCTTGTCCACACGCTTTAATATCTCATCAACAATGTCACACTCTTCAAAATCACTTCTTGAAAGATTTACCGACTGCGGCACAGCAAAAAGACCTGCCTCCTTTATAACGGAAAGCTTCTCTATTATCTGATCCACCACATACAGATCCAGCTTATATATAAGGTGTGCCTCTTCTAAAACACCGATGAAATCCGCCGGAGACATGAATCCCTTAACGGGATCTATCCATCTGGCCAAAGCCTCCTCATCACATACTTTTCCGTTTACCGCTCTGACTATCGGCTGATAATAAACCTTTATCCACTTTTCGGATATGGCTCTGTCTATGTTCGAGATAATATAATCCCGCTTTTCCATATCCTCCTGCAGTTCCTGGTTGTAATACCTGACACATGACACAAATGTATTCCTGATCATGTCACTTGCAACCTTGGCATTATCACTGGCGGTTATTATATCAACATCATTTGAATCCTTTATGAACACACCGACTCTTACAGGAAGTGCCTGCATATGGCAGCACTCCTTCCATTCATCAAAGATAGCCTGTATCTTTTCTTCCACAGAATCCTTTTCCGTATAGACAACAAAATGATCCTGTACAAAGCGGCTGCAGTTTCCGTTAGTGAAATGCCGTTCCAGCAAACGTGCAAAAGCGATCAGCTGATTGTCACCTTCCACAAAACCGTGCCTGCGGTTAAAGCTCTTCATTCCGCTTAAGTCAAAGAAAAGTATAGCGGGGATTCCACCATCCTTTAATATCCTCTTGCAGCCAGCTTCAGCCATCTCAAAGAAGCATGTCATCGTCGGAAGCCCCGTAAGATGATCATACATACCGGTCTTCATACTGCGGCCTCTTTTAATCGAATCTTTAAGAACTCTCTTAAGCTCATCGGTATTGGCATCATCACTGTAATATGCGCATTCATCCGTATACCACACCTGGGCGAGTTTTACACCTGTATCGGTAGTAAAATGTTCTCCGATAGCATGTACCATGATGTAGTCGCCGCCATCGGCCCTCTTTGTCCTGTAGACAATATCATATTTACCGCCTACGCTCGCAAAACGATAGGCAGCCTCCGATATACGTGCTATATCCGAAGGATAGGTAGTACAGTACATGTTGTTATCCATGGCCTTGTATGCTTGGGATTTGTCTTTGAAATGAAAAAGCTTGCAAAAGCCGTTAGAAATAATAAGCGCTACAACGCGCTTGTCAATGAACTGATATATCGCGAATGGTATGACAGAACTCTCCAACAATTCACGACTTTCCTTGTTGAACTCGTATCTCTCCATATTCCACCTGTTATGACCACACGGTCACCTTCACATTCCTATTTATAATTTTATTATATTTTGCCCCAATTGTATACAGAAAAAGCAAAAAAACAGGAATGCCTCATATGCAAGGCTTTCCTGCTGTATACAAACTTTTTCCACAAAGGGAAAGACCATTTACGGGGGGCGCAAATGGTCTTGTAAAAGGGGGAGTATATAAATCCCGATTCTTTTGGAACCGGTAACTTATATCATATTGATATTATTATCCTACAACATACTATGTAACAGATCTGTAGGATTAGTTGTTCATCTGCTCTGCAGCCCATACTGTATGCTTGAGCAGAACTGATGTGGTGACTGTTCCGACACCACCTGGAACCGGTGTGGCTTTATCTGCCGTGCCCGTTACCGACTTATATTTTACATCACCGCACAGCTTGCCGTCAACCACATTTATTCCTACGTCGAAAACAACAGCGCCTTCTTTTACGTAGGTTTCATCTATCATCTCGGCCACTCCGGCACAGGCAACCAGTATGTCTGCCTCTTTGCATTCGGCCTTAAGATCCTTGGTTTTTGTATGGCATACGGTGACAGTCGCATTCTTCTTAAGAAGCATCATTGCCATGGGTTTTCCGACTACCATGCTTCTTCCAACGACTACGACCTTCTTTCCTGTAAGGTCTATATCGTAAAAATCCATCATCTCGATAACAGCCTGTGGTGTGCAGGGTTCATGTCCCAGACCTGACTGTGTAAATGTATGTGCTATATTTGTAAGACACATGCAATCCACATCTTTTATGGGATCTACCATCTCAACAATCTTCTTCTCATCAAGATGCTTTGGAAGCGGTCTAAAAAGAAGTATTCCGTTGATGCTGTTATCTTCATTGCACTTTTTTAATGTTTCGATCAGTTTTTCTTCGGTTACATCGGCTTCAAGAACGATACTGACCACTTTGGCCGCTACAGCATCGAATCTCTTTAAAAGACCTCTCTCATATGAAAGATCGTCTTTTCTTTCTCCGACACGGATCACTGCAAGAGTAGGGACAACACCTTTATCTGCCAATGCCTCCATACGATGCGTAACATCCTCGGCTATATGCTTAACAACGGGCATGCCTCTTAATTCTTCCATGTGAAACCTTCCATTACTAAATCGTTTAACAAGTGCATTATATCAGAAAATCCGCGCTTGTAAACACTTTTTTATCTTCAAATTTTTGTTGAACGGGCACAAATCACAGCACTTTTTTGCTATCGATAAAAATATAGTACTTTCATGCCCAAAACCGTGTGTTAAGAACGCAATCCCGCATCTATGGTCTCATAAACTGCTGACAGTCTGCGTGCACCATCGGAAACCAGCTTTGTCACATATGTGTTCATCTCATCTGCTTTATCTCGGTTTTTCATTGATTTCGTGTTGATATACACATTGAGCACACAACCTTTGAGTGCCGCATCAAGACAGGCTGCCGCAACAGCAACATCGCTTATGGCAAGTCTTGAACCCATAACAGCCAGATCTTCGATAACGGGAACTAATGAATAGATATCTTCCAATATCTCCTTTGGTGCCGTTGCCGCATCAAACAGGGCCTTCTCCATGATATCATCATATCCCGGAGTGTTCTTGTCCAGAGAATATGCGGCAGCAAGAGGTGCAAATGCCTTTGCATCCTTTTCTATGTCTGCCTGCAGGATCCTGTTCTTTTCTTCAAGCAGTACCAGGTATTCGTCTATCTTTTCCTGATACTGTGCATATTTCTTTTTACCTGTCGTAAGATTCGACACCATGCTGCACAGTGAGCAGCTAACAGCCGCAACCAGTGCGCTTGCACCGCCTCCTCCCGGAGTGGGTTCTTTTGATGCCAGAGCAGTCAAAAACTCTTTCATAATGATTCTCCTTATTTATTTCAAAATATAATCAAAAAGTGATATCTGATCAGTCTCGGGTATATCACCGAGTATGCCAAGCTCACCAAGCTTGTCTGTGATGGTGGATGAAGCCTTGCTCCTGTTCCTGAAATCCTCCTTTGACAGGAAAGGTTCTCCTTTGGCCGCTTCCACTATACCAACTGCCACGGATTCACCAAGACCGGCTATACTTGTGAGTGATGGCATTATCTTTCCGTCTATGACCTGGAAATGTGTAGGTTTTACGAGTTTAAGATCGATCGGTGCAAAGTCATAACCGCGTGCATACATCTCCTGTACGCTCTTTAAGGCTGTCTCCATATCCTTTTCTGTCGCAGTCTGCTTTCCTTTTCCTTCTTCCTTTGCTCTCTTTAAGCTCTCTAACTGCTTATCCACCTTTTCCTTGCCAAAGCACATCATCTCATAGTCAAAGCCCTTGGCTCTTATAGTGAAATATGCCGTGTAGTATTCAAGCGGATAATATATCTTGCAGTACGCTATCCTCCACGCCATCATTACATAAGCAGCCGCATGAGCCTTCGGGAACATGTACTCTATCCTCTCGCATGACCAGATGTACCAGTCGGGAACATTATGCTCCCTCATCTCTTCCTTCCAGCCTTCCCACTCTGGACATTTCTTCTTTGCGACTTTTCCTTTTCTGACGTTTTCCATTATCTTGAAAGCATGCGAGCTCTCAACACCCATCTCTATAAGATAGGTCATGATATCATCTCTCGTACAGATAGCCGTCGATATCGTTGCGGTACCTTCCTTGATCAGCACCTCAGCATTTCCCTGCCATACGTTCGTTCCGTGCGAAAGACCGGATATTCTTACAAGATCCGAGAATGCTTTCGGTCCCGCATCGATCAACATCTGCATGGCAAACTGGGTACCAAACTCAGGTATGCCCAGACAGCCAAGAGGTGTTCCTCCCATATCTTCCGGAGTGATACCCAATGCTTCTGTCGACTGGAACAGACTCATTACTTTCGGATCATCAAGCGGGATAGTTCTGGGATCCATGCCAATAAGATCCTGAAGCATACGTATCATGGTCGGATCATCGTGTCCGAGTATGTCAAGTTTTAACAGGTTGTGATCTATTGAGTGATAATCAAAATGCGTCGTGATGATATCACTAGTCATATCATTTGCGGGATGCTGTACCGGTGTGAACGAACAGATATCCTCACCCTTAGGAAGAACAACGATTCCTCCCGGATGCTGTCCCGTGCTTCGTCTAATACCCATGCACCCCTGTACTATCCTGTTTATCTCTGCCTGACGCTTGCTTATTGATTTCTCCTCATAATATTTCTTTATGAAGCCGTACGCAGTCTTGTCAGCCAGAGCTGCAATAGTCCCGGCCTTGAAGGTCTGTCCCTTTCCGAAGATGACCTCCGTATATTTGTGAGCGTTTGACTGATATTCTCCCGAAAAGTTCAAATCTATATCAGGCTCTTTGTCTCCCTTGAATCCCAGGAAAGTCTCAAACGGAATGTCAAATCCGTCTTTTATGAGCTTCTGCCCGCATACGGGACAGTCTTTATCAGGCATATCCACTCCGGCTTTACCGGCATAATCCTTAACCTCCGGCGTATCAAACTCCGTATAGTGACAGTGTTTGCAATAGTAATGCGGGCTTAATGGATTTACCTCGGTTATTCCCGACATCGTGGCTACGAACGATGAACCGACAGAGCCTCTTGAACCCACCAGATATCCGTCATCATTGGACTTCCACACCAGTTTCTGCGCAATGATATACATGACCGAATATCCGTTGCTTATGATCGATGTAAGTTCTCTCTCAAGCCTGTCCTCAACGATCTTTGGCAGCGGATCGCCATACATCTCATGCGCCTTGTTATAACATATCTCTCTTAGAGTCTTATCGCTGTTTTCTATCACAGGCGGACATTTATCCGGCCTTACAGGACTTATCGTCTCACACATATCCGCTATCTTAACCGTATTTGTGATAACGACTTCCTCAGCCTTATCGCTTCCAAGATATGCAAACTCGGAAAGCATCTCTTCCGTTGTCCTTAAATACAGCGGTGCCTGGTCATCGGCATCCTCAAAGCCCTGTCCCGCCATGATGATCCTTCTGTAAATCTCATCCTCGGGATTTAAAAAGTGGACATCGCAGGTGGCGACAACAGGCTTGTTGAACCTCTCTCCCAGCTCAACGATACGTTTGTTTATGTTCTGAAGATCCTCGACCGAATTAACAGCTTCTATCTTTTCCGAAGCTATCATGAACATGTCATTGCCAAGAGGCTGTATCTCCAGATAATCGTAAAAGCTGACGATATCAGCTATCTCTGCTTCCGGTCTGTCATCAAGGATGGCCTGATAAAGCTCACCTGCCTCACAGGCGCTTCCCAGTATCAGTCCTTCTCTGTACTCGTTTATGTAGCTCTTGGGGATTATGGGTTTTCCCCTGTGAACAAACTTAAGATGAGACTTTGATACCAGAGTATAGAGATTTACACGTCCGGTATTGTTCTTTGCAAGGATGATCGCATGATGGCTTCTTAATTTTTTTACTCTTCTTACAAGAGCGCTCTCCTCATCCTCGTCATCGCTCTCAAGACTGTTAAGATCATCAAGTTTATGTGCGCCCTTGGATATTGCCATATCCATCAGCTTTATGAAGCATTCGGCAGTCGCTTCCGCATCATTAACGGCTCTGTGATGACCTTCCAAACTGACACCCAGGTCGTTACATACCACATCGAGCTTGTATTTTGGCAGATGAGGCAAAAGGTCTCTTGCAAGTTCGAGTGTATCAACAAATGTATCATCAAACACAAGTCCCAGGCGTGAAGCGAATTCAAATATGAACGAGGTATCGAATCTCGCATTGTGAGCAACAAGTATCGAGCCGTTTACAAACTGAGCAAACTTCGGCAGTACTTCCTCTATCGGCGGAGCATCCTTAACCATGTCATCAGTGATATTGGTAAGCTTGACTATCCTGTAGGGGATCGGTTCCTTAGGGTTGACAAATGTCGAGAATCTGTCGATTATCTGTCCGTCCTTTATTTTTACGGCACCTATCTCCGTTATGTTGTTTCTCACCGGAGAAAATCCCGTAGTCTCAATATCAAACACAACAAAAGAACTGCTTATCTCCTGTCCTTTTGAGTTTGTGACCACCTTTGCAAGGTCATCTACGATGTATGCCTCTACTCCATATATTACTTTAAAGAAATCGTTGCAATCAGGTTTCTCTTCTCCGGCTTCCTCTCTCTTTGATTTCTCCTTCTTCCAGAGATCCTCCCATGTATGATTCGCAGCCGGGAATGCCTGAACAACGCCGTGATCCGTTATGGCTATCGCGGGATGTCCCCATGAATATGCTGTCTTTACGATATCAGACACTTCCGAAACACCGTCCATATCCGACATCTTTGTATGGCAGTGAAGCTCAACTCTCTTCCTTACGCTGAAATCTTCTCTCTTTGTCCTGAAGTCCTTGATCGACATGATACCTGATACATAGCCAAGATTTACCTCTCTCGTGTATGTATCCAGGGCAGCCACACCTTTTATCTTTATGAAAGAGCCCTTCTTGACGGCGCTTCTCATATCTTCAACCTGATCGTTCCTTATGAATATCTTGACGGAGATCGAATCTGTGAAATCCGTTATATCAAACATATATATGGTCTTGTCATTTCTTACTGGTCTCTCATCGACACTCATGACCTGTCCGCGGACTATGATCTCGTCATTGTCTCCCAGGACCTCATTGAGATTGATATGCTCACCCTCAAATTCCTTACCGTATAGCACATCCGGATTGTCCGATCTGGTAAGAGGCTTTTTATAGTCCTTCGCTGAATCCCAGGATGCTTTCTTATCAGATGCAGGTTCGGGTTCAGGGGTTGCAACATAAACGGGCTCTTCCGGAATGTTGTCGGCTGCAGACTCTTCATACATAGCAAAGGCAGCATCGTCATCGCTTAATGATGCATTCTCATCTATGTCATTCACAGCCGCATTTATCGAATCCGTAGTCTCTGTGACATAGCCTGCCCTGTAAGCGATCATGGCAACCTCACGGTCGATCATTATATCGCTTTCCTTGGCTTTTTTACTGTTATCTACTTTCTCAAAATCAAATCTGAATTTAACAAATATGCCGCAACGTTCGTCAAAGATACGCTCTAAAATGTCCGAAAGCTCGGCAACCGAATCCCTGCATATGGTGGTATCTGCAAGGATGATCTTTATACTTTCCTCATCCTCGAACTCGATCTTCGCCTTCTTGTAGAGCGGATAAAGAATGGGATAATACTCCTTCAGTTCAAGCAGTATGCTGTCGTTGTATGTATCCATCAGAGTACGTGTATTATATGAATCGTTAAGGACAAACTCCTCGATTATCTTTACTTCAACATGCTTGCCTTTCATCAGCTGTTTCTCGATAAGTCTCTCCATCTTAAGGATATACTTCTTCTCTATGATATGATCCGAAAGTATAAATATCCTTAACAGGGTTTTATTCCTGTTGACACTGACTTTTTTAACATTCACCTCCTGAAACAGGATCTTCAATTCCTCATCAGTGACCAGAGTATTAAAAACTTCAAAAAACAGCTTTATTTCCATGTCATTACCAACTTATCTTCCTATTTGCTTAAATCATCAGGTTAAGCGCCTGTTTTGTTATTATCCCAGTTGAGCAGTTCCTCTTTAAGCACATCGAGCAGCTTATCTTCCGGCACTTTCTTTATTATCTGGCCTTTTTTTATCAGAAGGCCCTCACCGTTTCCGCCTGCGATTCCTATATCAGCTTCTTTTGCCTCTCCGGGACCGTTTACCGCGCATCCCATAACAGCAACCTTGATATCAAGCGGTATTCCTGCCACCATGGTCTCAACTTTGTTTGCAAGAGAGATCATATCAATCTTTGTCCTTCCGCAGGTTGGACAGCTGACAACTTCTATTCCGCCTTTTCTCAATCCCAGTGTTCTTAAGATAAGCTTTGCGGATTTTATCTCTTCTACAGGATCACCCGTGAGTGAAACTCTGATGGTATCACCGATACCTTCATTCAGTATGAGTCCAAGCCCTATGGCAGACTTGATATTTCCGCTCGTAACGGTACCCGACTCCGTTATACCCACATGAAGAGGATATACAGTCTTTGGTGCTATAAGTTTATGCGCCTCAACACACATGAGCACATCTGATGATTTGATGCTTATAACGATATTGTCATATCCGCAGTCTTCTATCATATGTACCTTGTCGAGTGCACTTTCCACTATGCCTTTAGCAGTGACACCGCCATACTTTTCCACCAGATCCTTTTCCAAAGATCCGCTGTTAACACCGACTCTTATCGGGATATTATGCTCTTTTGCTGCTTTGACCACTTCTTCAAGCTTTTCTTTCCCGCCTATGTTTCCGGGATTGATCCTTATTTTGTCGGCTCCGTTTTCGATGGCAGCGATTGCCATCTTGTGATCAAAATGTATATCAGCCACGAGAGGGATGTGAATCCTTTGTTTGATCCTTGAAAGACTCTCTGCCGCTTCGAGTGTCGGAACCGTACATCTGATTATCTCGCATCCGGCATCTTCAAGTCTTAATATCTGTTCAACACACCTGTCCGTGTCTTCTGTAGCAACATTGGTCATCGATTGGATGAGTATCGGATTTCCTCCTCCAATGACCCTGTCACCTATATGAATGATCTTAGTATTTTCTCTGTACATAAAAACGTACTATATCGAAAACCTCCGATATTATTCCTTTCTCTTAATAATATAAACTTACATAGAACATAATAAAGCCTATCCCCCATCCAATGCAATTGGATAAAATACGGAAACGCCCGTTACACATTTGTTGACTGTATCGGATTTATGATTGACGCAACAGGTTTGTATTTTTGAGTATTCTTATCAGTATAAATCTGCGGCTCAACATTTTCTCAAAACCTCCCATTTATGACATTTATGTCACTATTTATATATACTGGCACCGTTGAGGTTTTTTATTGTTTATATGACACAATTGTTTTTTGACGCCCAAGGTCGAAAATAGTCAAAAATTGTCGACCACATCAGTCAATGAGTGCTCGAAAAATCTTTTTGCTCTCACGCCTTTCCATGTTTTTTGAGCGCAAATTTTTCCTGATTTTTTTCTTTTTGTGACCGATCAGGACAGTGGTTATTTATTAAATAATCAAATCACGATTTGATGTTTATGTCGCTAATCATTGAAATTGCGTATGATATTCTATTTTATGATCCTGTTTGCATCCATTCCTTTCAGATGTATATTTTCCTTTTCTGTTGCAGATTTTTCTTGCCTAATACAATTATACCGCTCTTCTGCTTCCTGTCTGATACTTGATACACTGCCGGTTCATTTTCATCTTTTCAGCTGGCTTTTTCAAGGCTGTTAACTGCTTCATATCCTTCTTTAAGCACTTCTTTCTATCTTTCCCTTCTTTTTTAAGCGCATGTCATGTATCATATCCTGTTTGGTTTCATGCTTATACCTTTTGGGGTAGAATATCAGTACAGAAATGATCTTTTTTGAATGAAAAAAAAGTGGCATCAGCCGATAGCTGAAACCACTCTTTATGTTTATGCCGATCTGTCCGAAAGATCAGTTAAAGAATCTCATTATATCGTTGAACATTACAAATATCATAAGAGCAAACAGTAGAATCACTCCTGCAAGCTGAACAATCCCTTCTTTATCAGCCGGAACAGGCTTTCCTCTTATTGCTTCTATGAGTAAGAATATCAGTCTTCCTCCGTCAAGTGCGGGGATTGGGAGCATGTTCATGACTCCCAGATTAATGCTTAACAGCATCGCTATATTGAACATGTTCATAAGAGTGGTGAGAAATCCGTATGGCTTTGAAACCTCCTCAACGTCTCCTATGATCTTTGCCATTCCTATGGGACCTGCTATGTCATCCTTACTGCCTTTTCCGCTAAGGAGCATTCCCAGACTCTTTACGGTGGCTACAAGTCCGTATCTGACTTCATATAACGAATATTTGAATAACGAAGAATTCCTGCAATCTATATATTCCATGTAACTGGTCAGTCCCATGAGATATCTGTTTTCTTCCTCATAGAACTTAGGAACTATCACAGTCGTATATATCTGTCCGTCTCTCTTATATGTGACTTCCATGGGTTCGCCGTCTTTATTGACAAACACATCAACATATATCTCACGACCCACATATACATGCGATCCATTTATCTTTACGATCTCATCTCCGACTTCAAGTCCCGCTTCCGCTGCAGGATACCCTTCCATCAATTCCTGAATGACCGGCTTGTCCGAACCGTAGAACCATACTATTACAAGTGCGATGATATAAGCCAGAATAAAGTTGAACAGCGGGCCTGCCACGACTGTTGATATTCGCGCCCATACAGGCGCTTCTTTAAACTTAAGGGCTTTTTTTACCGAACCGATATCATCTGCATCGTCAACAGTGATCTGTTGCGAAAGATCGATATCTTCATCATCTTCCTTGCTGCCATCACCTTTTTTAACCGATTCAAGCAGGTCCTCCTCTCCCATGCCTCCGAATATGCAGGCACCGCCGAGAGGCAGCCATCTTAGTACATAATAGGTTCCGTTTTTGTGGAATCCGAATATCTTCGGTCCCATGCCGACCGAGAACTCGTCGACCTGTATCCCGTTTAGCTTGGCTATGATCATATGTCCGAACTCATGGGATACAACTATTATGCAAAATACAAATATAAACCATATTATAGTTGTTACCGACATCTTAACTGCTCCATTTTGATGTTATGAATTCATAGCAGTCCGCTTCAGCTTCCAATATCTGCTCTACAGTGGGAGCTTCTATCTTATCATGCCTGTTCATGGACTCCTCGATGATATCATATATATCAAGGAAATGGATCTTATCATCCAAGAACAGCGCAACCGCTTTCTCGTTTGCCGCATTGAGCACGGTTGGCATGCTTCCTCCTTCAGCGATCGCTCTGTATGCAAGTTTAAGTCCCAGGAAGGTATCCATATCGGGCTTTTCAAATATGATCTGTCCAAGTTTGAACAGATCAACCCTCTCTTCCTTCATGGGCCTCCTGTCAGGATAGAACAATGCATACTGAATAGGAAGCTTCATATCAGGCGTTCCCAGCTGAGCTATGATACCGCCGTCTACATACTGCACGGCCGAATGTATGATGCTCTGTGGCTGGAGTACGACCTGAATCCTGTCAGGCTCAACGCCAAAAAGCCATTTGGCTTCTATAACTTCAAGACCCTTGTTTACAAGGGTCGATGAATCTATCGTGATCTTGCGTCCCATGGTCCAGTTGGGATGCTTTAATGCCTCTCTCCATGTTATGTTAACCAGTTCTTCCCGTTTCCTTCCTCTGAAAGGACCTCCGGAAGCCGTAAGCAATATCTTCTCAACGCTTTTTTTAGGAAATCCCTGCATGGACTGAAAGATCGCACTGTGTTCACTGTCTACCGGAAGGATCTTAACTCCCATCTCTTTTGCAAGAGGCATTATGATATGTCCGGCGCAGACTAAAGTCTCTTTATTCGCAAGAGCTATATCCTTGCCTGCCTTTATCGCAGCTATGGTTGGTCTGATACCTATCATACCTACAACAGCGGTGACCACCACATCAACTTCATCATCTTCACACAGCTCGATAAGCCCGTCCATTCCGCTCAATACTTTTGTGTTTGTATCAGCAACACGCCGTCTTAACTCGTTGGCGGCATCCTCTTTAAACATACATACCGCTTTGGGTGAGAATTCCCTTATCTGTGCTTCCATTTTGTCTACACTGCCGGAAGCCGACAAGGATATTACTTTAAGATCATCACTGTATTCTCTTACTATATCAAGTGTCTGGGTACCGATAGATCCTGTAGACCCAAGTATACATATATTCTTCATATCAATCCTTTAACCGATCACTGAATAAACAGTTTTGCCAAAAAATAAATGAGAGGAGCTGTCACTATGACGCTGTCAAATCTGTCCATGATGCCTCCGTGTCCCGGTATAAGCGTTCCGTAATCCTTGATATTATAATGTCTCTTTATACCAGATGCACAAAGATCGCCGATCTGACTGAAAATACTTCCGACGATACCGATCACAACGCACATCCACATATCTTTGAGCGTCAGTATATTAAGCGAGGTCATTATAAGATCATATACGACACCTGTCAGCGCAGTCCCAACCACGCCGCCTATTGCCCCTTCTATTGATTTCTTAGGGCTGAGAATCGGTGCCAGCTTATGCTTTCCAAACTTCATTCCTGTAAAATACGCACATGTATCGCACATCCATGAACACATGAACACAAGACATGCGATCCAGAAACCGTTATCCAGGCATCTTGTCATATATATATATGAAAACATCACAGGTGCATATATTATACTGAAGAATGCACCCATAAACATGCCTGCAGCATATCTTGGGAATGTAAAAACATAAGCTGCGGCAAGCATAAGAAGCGTAAGTATCAGCCATACCGTAAAGAATCTCTCGGACTGTCCAAGGAATACCAGTACATAATAAACCAAAATGGAAAGGTCCCCTATCATCTCCAGTACATCTGGCTTTTTATCCGCCTGATGAAGTCCTATAGCACGCGAAAGCTCAAAGTATGCAATTAATGATATTGCAGCAAGCGTAAGTATGAGTACAGGGCCACCCAGCCATAATGTAACTGCTGCTATTATAACCAGTACGATCCCACTCATAACACGGGTCTTAAGCATATCTAACCTCTCTAATTAAATCTTGTTTTAATAAAAATTACGATTTTTGTGACAATCCGCCAAATTTTCTGTCTCTTGCATTGTATGCTTCGATCGCCTTTGTAAGTTCCTCTTTATCAAAGTCCGGCCATGGTTTATCGCAGAAATAAAACTCTGAATATGCCAGTTGCCATAACAGGAAATTCGAAATACGCTGCTCTCCGCAGGTCCTGATCAAAAGATCCGGATCCGGATAATCTCCGGTATCGAGTGCAAGTCCCAGCTTATCAATGGTTATATCTTCAGGATCAAGCTCCCCGCTTGCGACCTGCTTTGCAAGCTTCTTTGCTGCTCTGGTTATCTCATCTCTTCCTCCATAGTTAATGGCTATGGTAAAGTGAAGTCCGGTGTTTGACTCGGTTGCCTTTTCCAGATCCTCTATCTTTTCTCTTATATCTTCATCCAATCCGCTCTTGTCACCTATTACACGGACCTTCATATTATTCTTGTTTGCTCTCTTCTTACAGTTCACCATATAGTTACGAAGAAGCTTCATCAGAGCTTCCACTTCTTCTGCTGGTCTCGACCAGTTCTCTGTCGAAAATGCATATACTGTGAAATAATTGATACCCATATTGTAGGTTATCTCACACATATCCTCTACAACTTTGGCTCCCTGCACATGTCCTGCCGTACGGGGAAGTCCCTTCGCCTTGGCCCACCTGCCGTTACCGTCCAGTATTATCGCTACATGATTAGGTATGTTCATGTTTTTGCTCCCTTAAGAAAAAGGGACACCGGGGTGTCCCTTTTGCATCGATCAAACTTTCATTATATCCTTGGTCTTTTCTTCAACGGCTGCATCAATATCCTTGATGAACTTATCCGTCTGCTTCTGAAGCTGATCCTCAAGATCTTTTACTTCATCTTCGCTCACATCTTCCTTTGTGAGCTTCTTCAATGCCTCATTGCCGTCTCTTCTGATATTTCTGACAGCAACCTTTGCATCCTCACCTTTTTTCTTTATCTCTTTTGCCAGCTCCTTACGTCTGTCTTCTGTAAGCTCCGGGAATACCAGTCTGATGACCGCTCCGTCATTTGAAGGTGTGATGCCTATATCTGATGCAAGTATCGCCTTCTCTATCTCCTTGATAAGTGATTTCTCCCAGGGTGCTATCTGTATCATACGTGCCTCGGGAACAGATATATTTCCAACCTGCTGAATAGGTGTAGGTGTTCCGTAATAGTTTATTTTGATCTTGTCAAGCACGTGAGGGTTTGCTCTTCCTGCCCTTATTGTCTGATAATCAGATAACAGATAATCATATGCCTTCTGCATCTTATCATTGTATGTCTCGATTCTTGCGTCCATAAAAACCTCCCTTGTAGTCTTTTACCTTTATTTATACCGTTACTTTTGTACCGCTGAATTTTCCTTTTATAGTATTTACGATGCTGTTCTCCTCATTAAGATCGAACACCCACATCTCCTTTTTATTGTCCCTTGCCATTATCGATGCCGTCATGTCAACAACCTGAAGGTTCTTTTCTATAACTTCATCTATGCTGACCACGTCATACTTCTTTGCATCGGGATTTACTCTCGGATCGGAATCATATACACCGTCTATTGCTTTTGCAAGAAGGATAACTTCTGCCTCGACCTCTATGGCTCTGAGTACAACACCTGTATCCGTTGAGAAATACGGATGTCCCGTTCCTCCCGCAAAGAATACCACCATTCCTTTTGAAAAGTACTTGTTGGCTCTGTCTTTGCTGAAGAGCTTTGTAAATGAGCCTATCTCAAAAGGTGTGAGTATATTTGTCATCATACCTACGCTTCTGAATATCTCAGATACATAGATGCAGTTCATTACCGTTGCGAGCATTCCTATCTGGTCAGCCTTAGTTCTGTCTATGTTCTCGCTGCTTCTGCCTCTCCAGAAATTGCCTCCCCCAATGACTATACCGACCTCTATACCGTCATCGACGAGCTGTTTTACCTGAAGTGCTACCTTTCTTACTGTTTCCTCATCAAAGCCCTGCTTCTTTTCTCCCGCAAGTGCTTCTCCGCTGAGTTTGAGCATGATACGCTTCATATTGTTCCGTTACCTTTCCTAATCTCTGAAAAATGCTGACGGGCTTACATCTGCGTAGCACTGTGAACACATTCCCTCTACTGCAGCACCGTTATTGATCTGTACAGCTTTTGATTTGATATTTCCCATAACGATCGCCGTCGAATCAAGGATAACCGGGCCATGTACATCTATATCACCCTTTATAGCTCCCGATATTACAGCGCTGGTAGCAAATATATTACCTCTGACAACAGCTTTCGAACCAATCTTTATGGCTCCTGAGCTCACCAGATCTCCGGTCACCGTACAATTGGCTGCCACAATGTTTCCTGCTTCCGCATTTCCGTTAATAGCGCCTGTTATATTAAGTTCCCCGTATACCTTCACATTACCGTTGATGCATCCCATCACATCAAGAGAGCCTGTAGATGAAAGATCACCGTTAACAGTCATGTTTGCGGTAACAACAGCAAGTTCATCGGTAGGGCTAACCTCTTCCTTTTTGCTCGAATAAGATTCGGTCTTGGGTGCTGTATATACCGGTCTTTCATAACTTGCATATGTTGATACAGGTGTCTCCGGCTCATATGAAGGCTTCTCTTCCTCTTCCTCTTTGGGAGCCGAAACCACGCTTGCCTTGGCGATAGCTGCCTTGGCTGCGAAACTGAGTTCCTCGCTTGAAGGGATCCTCTTATTCGGTTCTTCCTCATATCTGCTCTCAGATTCCTCGGCATTTGCCGCAACCTGATCGAGAAAAGATCCGAGTGCCTCCTCTATCTCCGGAACCTCATCCTGTGCATCTTCATTGTGCTCTATACCCATAGACTCTTCGGCTGCCGCAAAGACATCCAATTCATCTCCTGTATTTTTCACCTTTTCCTCACCGGCAAGTTCACTGACCGCCAGTGACAAGTCCTCTTTCAAATCCTGAAAAAAGCCCATAGGTTAATCCTCCGTATCATTTATATCATCTTCTTCAAAGACTGGCGAAAGATGCCTGATCTTTTCTGTCTTATCATCTATCGGCAGTATTACCGTATCTTCCATGGCCTGTATGCCCTGTATTATTTCCGGCAATGCCTGAACCGTGGCATTTTTCTCGGTAGCATCATGCATTAGTATTATGCTGCTGTCATGCTCTCCGATACCTGCCAAAACATTCGCTTTTATCCTGTCTTTTCCGGGTGACGGTGATGTGGCATCCTGGCTGGATATGTTCCAGTCATAATATATCCACTCCCTGTCTGTGACCATTGTACAAAGCTCACTCATGGATACGCGGCTTACTCTGTTGCTGGATCCTCCAGGGAATCTTAAATAATGCGAATCAACCCCGGTGTTTTCCAGAATATAATCATGAAGTTTGTCGATATCCGCAAAAAAAGCATCTGTGGAGCTGTATATGTCACTGTATACATGACTGTAGGAATGCATGCCGATCGTATGTCCTCTGTCAACGATCTCCTTATACCACTCCGGGTGCTTCTCAGCCTGATAACCCGTCACAAAAAAAGTTGCTTTTACATCATATTCATCCAGGATATCCAGGATCTTCTCCGTATTCGGACTTGGTCCGTCATCGAAGGTAAGATAGACTTTTTTCCCCGGAAGTGCTTCATCGATCTCCTGAATGAGAGGTTCTTCCGGTTCTGCCAGAAGCTCTTTAGTCTCAAGATCCCTGTTTGCTTTCTCCTGATTAAGCTGACTTAAGCCTTCATCAGCCTCACTCTTCAACATATATGTAAGCTCAAGCTTTGATATCCGGTCGTTTAACTCGTCAACGCTCCTGTTAAGCTTTTTAACGTAGCTTAATGAAACTGCACTTATAATGATCGGAGTTATGATCATGACCAGAAATAAAGTGACAAGACATCCTTTTATAAAATTTACTCTCTTACGCCTGCCTGCAGGCATATTGTCCTCACTCATAACTACCTGAATGTATATATTAAAATCACTCCTAATCATTATACAAATGAACGGCATCTTTTGCAATAAACACATTATTAAATTTAAAATACCACCCGTTCTCAAATCCGAACGGGTGGTATGTCAAAATTTGTTATTATGCTATCACCAGACTGCCATCCCTGACGTCTATCGTGACAGTTTCTCCGTCTTTTGCCCTGCCTTCAAGTATTGCCTTGCCGATAAGAGTCTCTACATGCTTCTGTATATATCTCTTAAGCGGTCTAGCACCGTATACCGGATCATAAGCCTGATCAACGATAAACGATGTGGCTTCATCAGTAAGCTTGATCTTAAGTTCTCTGTCTGAGAGTCTCTTGTTGAGATCCTCGATTATAAGACTTACGATATTGCTTATATTGTCCTTTGTCAAAGGCTTGAACATTATTATCTCATCAAGTCTGTTTAAAAATTCGGGTCTGAAGCTTGCTCTTAACTCCTCATTTACCGCTTCTGCTGCCTCATCGGTAATATTTCCGTCATCATCTATTCCTTCGAGCAGATACTGAGCTCCGATGTTGGAAGTCATGATGAGTATCGTATTCTTGAAATCTATGAGTCTTCCCTGAGAATCTGTTATCCTTCCGTCATCAAGAACCTGCAGCAGCGTATTGAACACATCGGGATGAGCTTTTTCAACCTCATCAAACAGTACAACAGAGTAGGGTTTACGCCTTACGGCTTCTGTCAGCTGGCCTCCCTCTTCATATCCTACATATCCGGGAGGTGCTCCTATAAGTCTGCTTACCGAGAACTTCTCCATATATTCGCTCATATCGAGTCTTATCATATTGTTCTCATCATCAAACAGACACTCGGCAAGCGATTTGGCAAGTTCTGTCTTACCTACACCGGTAGGTCCCATAAACAGGAATGATCCAATCGGTTTTCCGGGATCCTTTATTCCGGCTTTGCTTCTTATGATGGCTTCTGTTACCTTTGTAACGCCTTCATCCTGACCTATTACTCTCTTATGAAGTTCCTCATCAAGATGCAGTGTCTTATTCTTTTCGGATTCATTGAGCTTTGATACGGGTATGCCTGTCCAGCGTGATACTATCCTTGATATCTCATCTTCCTCGACAGCTTTATGAACCAGAGTGAGTTCCTTATTCTCGTTGTCCTTCTTAGCCTGTTCCAGCTGCTTTTCAAGATCGGGCAGTTTTCCGTACTGCAGCTCGGCAGCTTTCTCAAGATTTCCTTCTCTCTTTGCTATCTCAAGCTGTGTCCTTATGGCATCTATCTCTTCTCTTAATTCGTTTTCCTTGTCGACACTGTTCTTTTCATTCTCCCAGCGTGCATTAAGCGCATCTAGCTGTTCTTTATAATCTGCCAGCTCGGCTTCCAGATTCACAAGCCTGTCCTTACTTGCCTTGTCATCCTCCTTCTTGAGAGCCATCGCTTCGATCTCCATCATGCTCACTTTACGCTCAAGCTCATCTATCTCGGTAGGTCTTGAATCCATCTCTGTCTTAACGAGAGCACATGCCTCATCCACAAGGTCTATAGCTTTATCTGGAAGGAATCTGTCTGAGATGTATCTGTCAGATAACACAGCTGCCGCAACAAGAGCATTATCCCTAATCTCCACACTGTGGAATACCTGATATTTCTCTTTAAGTCCTCTTAGTATCGATATCGTCTCTTCAACCGTAGGCTGATCGACCATAACAGGCTGAAAACGTCTAGCGAGTGCAGCGTCTTTTTCTATATACATACGATATTCATCAAGAGTCGTAGCACCTATACAGTGAAGTTCGCCTCTTGCGAGCATGGGTTTTAACATGTTTCCGGCATCCATGGCACCGTCGGTCTTCCCTGCACCGACGATCGTATGTAACTCATCGATAAACAGAATTATCTCACCGTCACTCTTCTTCACTTCATCAAGGACGGCCTTTAATCTCTCTTCAAATTCTCCCCTGTACTTTGCTCCTGCCACCAAAGCTCCCATATCAAGAGAGAATATCTTCTTGTCTTTTAAGCCTTCGGGTACATCCTCGTTGGCTATACGCTGAGCAAGACCTTCAACAACCGCAGTCTTGCCGACACCGGGCTCACCTATAAGTACCGGATTGTTCTTTGTCTTTCTTGAAAGGATACGGATACTGTTTCTGATCTCCTCATCTCTTCCGATGACGGGATCGAGCTTTCCGTCCTTAGCCTTTGATACTAGCTCTATGCCATATTTCTCAAGTACGTCATAAGTAGCTTCGGGATTGTCACTTACAACTCGCTGATTTCCTCTTACGCTCTGAAGAGCGGTGAGAAACCTTTCTCTTGTGATACCATACTCGGTAAATATGGCTTTTATCTCTTTATTCGGGTATTTGATCATGGCAAGGAAGAGATGTTCTACTGCAACATACTCATCTCCCATGGCCTTCATCTCATCTTCTGCCATTGTCAGTGCCTTATTAAGATCAGCACCTACATATGAATTTCCACCCTGAACCTTAACTCTCTTGTCGACGGATTTCTCAGCCCTGTCCATGAAATGCTCGACATTGATCTCCATCTTCTCGATAAGGCTCTTGATCAGACTGTTTTCAAGCGTGAGCAGCGCATAAAGCAGATGCTCCTGCTCTATCTCCTGATTACCGTATTTAACTGCCAGGCTCTCACATTCCGCGATCGCCTGCATAGACTGTTGTGTGAACCTGTTGATATTCATAACGCCACCTCCCTATATCACAGTAAGTATGCGTGACCCGACAGATCACGCATACCTTATCCTCTATGACTCAAATATATCACTATGAGCGGATACATCAATTAAGAAAGAAATAAAAAACTATAAACAGTTTATAAAGCGTTTTTAACTATACCCGCTTTACGTGTGTATTCATCTATCAGACTTTGATGATCTGCTTTTATCTTATCGATATCACTTGCCTTGGCAGCTTCTTCAAGTGCTTTTGCCATCTCAAAGACTTTTGTATCTCCTACAGTTTTTGCCATGCTCTTTAAAGAATGTGATTTAACCTCGTACATCTTTATATCGCCTGCTTCATACGCACTGTTAAGCTCATCAATCCTTGTTTCTGACGTGTTCGTGTAATCCTGTAAGATCTCTCTGTAGAAATCATCATCCTTTCCGCAAAAGCCTTTTCCTTCGGTCGTATTGATACCGTTTTCTTCAAGGATTTTGCATACATCCTTCATATTCCTGTTTTCGGAAACACTTTCATCTGTTTCTTCATCAGGGAAGAATTCGAGGATCTCATCATCAGCCTGACTTTCAGTTTCTTTAACTTCTTTTACCTCTTTGTTATCTTTATTCTCTTCAGATCTTGATCTGTATTCCACTATCTCCGAAGGCAGATATTTAGCCAGTGCATCTTCAAGAGCCGCTATCTCAACAGGCTTTGACAGATAATCATCAAATCCTATGTCAAGATATCTTTCTCTTGCACCTACAACAGCGTTTGCCGTAAGTGCGATCACAGTCTCGCCTTCATGGATCAGATTTTCTTCTTTGGCTTTCTTTAATGTCTCAACACCGTCCATTCCTGGCATCATATGATCGAGCAATACGATGTCATAAATATTATCTTTGAGTTTTTCGATAGTCTCGGCTCCCGACTCGGCAAGATCCGGAACTATTCCGTTCTGCTTAAGAAGATTCTTAATGACCTTCAGGTTCATATCGTTGTCATCAACGATAAGAAGTCTGGCCTTGGGTGCATAGACATACCTGTCTTCTTCTCTCTTTTCTGCTTCTTCTCTCATCCTTTGTTCATAATCACCGATCGGTGTCTTATCAACTACAGGCTGATCGACTTCAAATGAAAACTCCGAGCCTTCTCCGTACTTACTGTTTACATTCAACCCCGATCCCATCATATCCAGCAGTCTTATGACTATGGACATTCCAAGACCGGTTCCTTCGATGTTTCTGTTTTTCTTTTCATCCAGTCTGGTAAACGATTCAAAGAGCTTTCCGAGATCTTCTTCTTTTATTCCTATTCCCGTATCCTTTACTCTTACTCCCAGACTTAAGGTCTCTTCATCTTTCATCTTACCTGTTATATACAGATCGACTCTTCCGCTTCTTGTATACTTGACGGCATTTGTCAGAAGATTTATCGCCACCTGAGATACTCTCATGTCATCGCCGTAGAGAACCGAAGGTATATCGCTGTCTATATGTGCCTCGAATGTAAGGCCTTTTTCTTTTGCTCTCGAAGATATCGAATTGACGATATTTCCTATCATTGTAGAAGTATCATATCTTACGGGTATGATCTCCATCTTTCCTTCTTCGATCTTTGAGAAATCCAGAATGGTATTTATAAGACCGAGCAGATTCTTTCCTGCGGTCTGGATATTAACCGCATAATCCCTTATGGATTCATCATTTGATTCCCTTAAGATCATCTCGTTCATACCGAGTACGGCATTGATGGGAGTTCTGATCTCGTGTGACATCTGTGCAAGGAATCTTGACTTGGCATTTCCTGCATTGACTGCGGTTTCAGCAGCCTCAACGAGTTTTTCATTGGTCTCTTCCTGCCAGTTGATAAATCTGTTTATGAGCACTGCGACAGATACTATCGAAACGCCTATCATCAACAGGAAAATCAGTGTCATGAACAGCACTGTCCCGTATATGCTCCACCAGCTCTGTACTACAACAACGGTAAAGCCGGACATGCTGCTCTTTTCCGTATAGCACGATACAAGTCTGCCGTCATAATCCTTCATGCCAAAGACATCACCCTTGTGATATACATCAGCATATTCGGTATCTTCTATATTCACACTCGATTCACTCGTGATCTCATACTTTTTGTCAGGGTGGTTTATTATTGTACCGTCCTGATCCACGAGGAATGCATATCCTTCAGAACTGTAACTGTCATCAAGGATATCGACCAGCTTGTCCAGGTAACAGTCTATAGCGAATATTCCGAGGAAATCTCCGTCCTTTGAATATACTATTCTCGAAAATGTTATGCAGTAAAGCCCGGTCTGCGCATCAAAATATGGAACTGAGATACTGTATCCGTCTCCGGATCTTTCCGTATCGATGTACCACTGTCTTTCCTCTACTTTATAATCCGGATCCGGGACCCATCCGTTATTCATTATAACGGCATGCTCCTTATATGGATTGGCCATGTAGCAGAAGCTCATCTCGCTGTAGTTCTGTGCGATATCATTCAGCCAGCTGACCGCCTCATCGTAATCATCCAAAACAGAAGGATCTGCCGCTATGACATCCGTGAACATCCTTAAGATGCTCTGTTGCTGCTGCATCCACTGTGTAAGCTCACTCGTATACTTATCAGCCTCTTTGCTTATACGTGTCTGTCCCCATCTTGTTGATGTACCCAGACAGAGCGCAAGGCCTATCAAAAGAGCTATCATAAGTATTCCGATGATACCGTTTCTGATATATCTGCTGGAAACCGAAGCCTTTTTGACTCTGTTAAGCTTCTTTGAGTTTCCGTCATACATATTTCCCTTAAGGATACCCGAATAAGAGACCAGGTTTTCCATCTTCTCCTGAAGCCTTTTAACGGATTCCCTTATCTCTCGCAAAAGTCCCAGAGTATCGGCATCATCCTTAAATGAATCCTCGGTAAGCTTTGCTATCTTATCGACAGGCTTTTTTAGATCTTCAGCAAGACCCGATATAAATCCTTCGGTCGCAACAAGGGTGCTCTCAACTCTTTCCTGGTTGTTAAGACTCATCATGTAGAAGACCACGATAACAGCGACCATTAAAAGATCTATGGCACCCAGCATGATCATCTGATTGTAGATCGCTGAATAGAATGAGTCCGAATCAACGCCAAGGATCAGCTGCCATCCGTTACCCGTCTCAGAAGAAAAGATTATCTTATTGCTTCCGTCTATTTTTGTTGTAAAGCTCCTGTGTTCATTTGAAGCCTTTACTCTTTCAAAAACATCCATATACTCGGGGAGCACTTCTGACAGGATCTGACCCTGAAGCTCGGTATCACTGCAACCTACTATCGTTCCCTGTTCGGTAACGATTATGGCAAGCTGATTGTCATCCCCTCCCATCTTTTGTATCGAATCCTGGACTTTGGAAAGCGTATAGTCCATCGAAAGAACAGAATCACCGTCCGAGAGCAGATATGACAGAGTAAAACACAGATCGCCTGTAGCCGCATCCACATACGGTTCCGATATATATATCTTTCCCGCATTCTGTTTGGCTCCCAGATACCATACTCTCTCCGTCGCATGATATTCCTCGGGCATATCAAATGCAGGTATGATGGACCAGCCGCTAGAAGCCGCATAGACATTGAAACAGTTTCCGTTACTAAGATCATAGTAGTACTGCTGCTGTTGGCTGACATATTCTTCAAGCACGGAAAGACTTGCTTTTTCACTCATCAGCTGTTCCATTCCCATGGATATCCTTAACAGATTTCCTTCGGCATCCGAGATTGTCTCCTGAAGATCACCCTTAATACTGTCTACCTGTATCTTACCTATCTGCTCTGTCTGATCTGTTCCCGCATGATAAATAAGGCTTATGTTCATGGCAATGACAGTCAAAAAGATCAGAGCTATTACGACTATGAAGCTCTTGCTTATCCTGCTGGCCTTGCCGCTTCTTTCCCTTATCCTGCTGTCCTCAAGCAAGACCTTGAATCCGAGGAAGCATACGGATTCGAAAAACAGTTCAACGGTAATAGAAAAGAATGCCTGAATACAGATACCCAGCACCGCTATCATTATAAGTATGATCGATGCCGAACGGTCCATCTTTGAGAGTTTGTTCTTGAATATAGCAAAAAAGATGATGCCCATGACGATATAGCATACTCCGATGGCATACAATACCCACAGGTAATCACCTCTTTGATAAGTGTAATTCTCATTGATATAGAAGATCATTTTTGTGATCGGATTTAAGACAACAAGCAAAAGACCTGCCAGAGAGGGGGCCGATACGTAATAAAAGAACTTCTTTTTCCTGCCGCTTCCCGCATCTGTCATATTTACGATATACAGTGCAAAAAACAGCGGCAGCGATGTATGGAACAGATAGTATATCTCGTTTAGGATATACAGTATGACCTTGCTTTGTATCATATACTCTTCCATAGCTATCTCTACAGATGAGCAGAATGCCGACACCATCAGCGATATGAGAAGCGCAAGGTATGTGAAATGCTGATCTCCGATCTTATTCGCAAACCCTTTCGGTATGGGCAGATACAGTTCCTTTCTGTTTTTAAAACAATCGACGATACAAAACAGCGCAACGCAAAACGCTGATATCTCGAGTATGATCTCATTCATAAGATCTTCTCCCCTTCAAAAAATCAAGCTCTGAAACTCTCCTTAGGTCCCAAATAACTGTGAGGAAGGACAATGCCTTCTCTCCATAGTATTATCTTGTCAAAAGAAACGTTGGGACTTCCCGCGAATACATTTATCGTATTCAAACCGGCTTTAAGCTCCACTTTGGAGGTTAAGCGTCTTACATTGTCAAGAACGCCCTCGCACCACTGCGGACATGTATGACCGGCATAAAAATCCTTATTAACTCCGTTAAGCTCTATCTTCTCTCCATCATTTGAAGATACGTAAAGTATCATATCATCACCGGGTATGACCGGATTTCTGGCAAGCATGTCAACTTCTATATTATACACCCCCGAAGTAGAAGCTATCACATCATATGTGAGTTTTGGTGTATCTTTTGTATTACGGTAATCCTTCGTGACAGGATAGCATTTGACAGCGTTTCCTTCTCTTCCAAGGTATTTTATAACTTTATAACCCTCATTCTCCTTTACGGGTACGCGACCGCAAAAATGCTCGGCATGCATACTGATGATCCCCTCATGCTCGATAAATGCACCGGATACTTTCGAAAGGTCCGGTATGGGAGATGCCAGCACACGTAAAGTCACCTCTGTGGTCTCCTTATCGTCAAAACCAACCTTAAGAATGATCTGTGCCTGTATCTTCTCATTCAGGGCAGACTTATCGCAGTCCACCTCTATGACCGCACGAGGTGATTGTGATATCACGACTCTTCCGGTATCATTCTTAAGCGTTATCTGCGGATTGTCACATACTGCCTCATAATCAAAATCAACATCGCCTCTTGAATCTATGACAATGCGTACGCTGTCTTTGTCGGGAAGAAGCATGCTCCTGTTTGTAATCACTCTTCCAAACTGCCAGTGAGCACCAAGACTCTGTACCTTTTCACCTTCAAAATATACAGCTATCTTCCCCTTGTGAATCGGATTGACATATACAGAGACCGGATACCCCCAGTCATAGTCATCCCATGTTCTGAGTCCCGTATGTCCCGACTCTAACATATGCCTCCATTTACCGGAAAGCATCTCGTTGTATTCAGATATATAAGTACCCATCAGCTCGGCTTTTCTTTTTACCGACTCCGCATAGGTATTGGCCATAAGTATCCTGTTTTGAGCAAGATAAGCATTAATTCCTGCTTCAAGCTGCATCATAAGAATGTTAAGACTTGCCCTGAACTGATAATAGAAAATGCTCTCATAAGCCTGTATGCAGTTCTCTGGAAGATTTTCTCTCAGTTCATCCGCAAGTGCACTAAGCTCTTTTGCTTCATTTAATACTCTGTCAGCTTCAGAAAAGTTTACCGGATCATAGACAGCGCTGTTAAGTCCTTCCGGCTTTCGCAGTGCATTCCACTTCGTGACACCCTCTATCAGCTGAAGAAGCTTTTGCTTGTTTTCCCCTTCTATCATTGAATGGAAATGCTTATCGATCCATTCATCCATATATGTGTCGATCATATCCTCCCTGCTCCATGTCTCATAGTCATAGGCAAGGTCCATGAAATATGTCAGGGGATACTCATTTCCTTTAAGATCACCGACATTTACTATCCACTGTTTTCTTACACCGTATTCATATGCCTGGGTCATCTGCTCCCAGGTCTTGGTCAGCCTGCTGGTATTCTGCCATTCATAACTAATCGGACCGCCATGATAATCAAAATGATAATACATACCGAATCCGCCGGGATGTCTTCTCTCATCCTCTTTTGGCAGGCCTCTGGTATTTGCCCAGTTGTCATCGCTCAGCAAAAAGATGACATCCTTAAGCTCATCCCAGTCCTTAAGTCCTTCGCAGGTCTCGTCACCGTAATAATAATCTTCTACCTCTTTATATATCGCAAGTACTCTGGGGACCTTTGCTATGTCCTCATTTATGCATTCTTTTATCAGCTTATGCTGTGTGAGTATGGCATCCTTGACTACCTTGATATTGTCAGCCATTGTTGCATCCTCGGAAAGGAGTTTTGAATCAGCCTCTCCTCTCATTCCTATGGTGATCAGATTCTCGAATCGACGGTTTCTCATAAGACCGTCCTTCCAGAATTTGGTTATCGCATCCTTGTTTGAGATAAAGTTCCATGCATTGCTGTCGCCGTACTCCTTATATATATGCTGCCACTCCTCACCTGCACGGCATAAAGGTTCATGATGAGATGTTCCCATAATGATACCAAGACAGTCTGCCAGCTTTGCACTCTCGATCCCCGGTCCGTCCTCCGAGAAAACCGAAGACCACATCGCCGGCCACAGAAAGTTTCCTCTCATTCGAAGAAGGAAAATAAACAGCTTTTCATAACACGCAGCCGTAAATCCTCCGAAATGTTCATTACACCATTTGCCGAATGCGGGCCATTCATCGTTTATGAAAAATCCTCTGTAAATGATCGACGGTTCCTTTGAAACAAATATATTGTCACCTCTTGTCAGAATAGATCTGTCTTTCAGGATCACATCGTCAGTTAACATAATATCGGTATTCTTGACAGGTTCGCTGTCACCGAAATAAACAAGTGAAGTCACTCCGCAAAATGAAGACAGTGCAAGTATCCCGTATATTGTCCCCCTCTTGTCGGAACCTGCTATGATAAGTGCTTGACCACTTCGGTCAGCATCTATGAGCGATATGTCGACAGCTGTCATCAAAAAGGCTTCTCTCTTGTCTTTTATGACATTAATGTCAACATTTGAATCAATGAGTTTATCAAGTATTCCGCTTCTTCCCAGGGTTGCGCATATGATCACCCTTTCAGATAAGCACTCAAAGAGTCCCGAGCCAATATATGGTCTTTTATCACATATACTCTCGAGATCGTCTCCTAAAACACTTGCGATCTTGAACACACCGTCGAAAGATGAATCTTCCACTATTATCTCAGCCGGGATGCCGTTTTTTATCACTTCAAATTCCATATCCTACCCCTGTCACATCCATGTTTTATCAATTTATGTAAACCACAAAACTTATTCAAGTATACTCTTCAGTTCATGATACAGTCTTGATACGGGAAGTCCCACTACATTGTAATAGTCTCCGTCTATCTTCTTTATATACTTGCCAAAGCTTCCCTGTATTCCGTATGCTCCGGCCTTATCCAGAGGTTCGCCGCTGTCGACATACTCCGTGATCTCATCATCGTCTATATCACAGACATAGACATCTGTCTTCTCGTAAAAGCTGTGTTCTCCGACACGTCCGTCCGAAGACATGAACACAAAAGTCACTCCTGTATATACACTATGCTCTCTTCCGGAGAGTTTCTTTAACATCCTTACGGCATCATCATCATCCTTGGGTTTTCCTAGTATCTCATCATCCAAAGCAACGATAGTGTCAGAGCCGATCACTATAAGATCCCTGTCCTGAGCAAGTCCCGGATGATTCTCGTTGTAGGTCCTTATACCCGATGCAACATCAAGTGCCTTTAGCCTTGAAAGCTCCGTACATACCTTTGACGGTTCGGTCTGTGATATCATTTCTTCACACTGTGAGGGCCATACTTCAAATTCAAAGCCAATCTGTGTAAGGAGTTCCTTTCTTCTTGGTGAACCCGAAGCAAGTATTATCTTATAATCGTTCTTCATTACCTATCCCTCGAAATGCGCAGCAACAAGTCTCAGATCATCCACTATGGGAAGATGCTGAGGACATACACCTTCACACTGACCGCATCCTATGCATTCGCCTGCTCTTCCAAACTTTGAACCAATGGCATTATATTTGGAAAAGTTCATGGTCCATCCCTTCTTCTCTAGGTCTTCCCTCATATCCTCATTATAGAGAGAAAAATACTGAGGTATGGCTATCTGCATCGGACAGCCTCCCGTACAGTAAGAACAGCCTGTGCAGGGTATGGCTATCTGAGCATTTATAACATCAGCCACCTTAAAGCACAGTTTCTTTTCTTCTTCGGTAAGCGGGATAAACTCCTTCATGTACGAAATGTTGTCCGTCATCTGCTCCATGTTACTCATTCCGGAAAGGACCATCATGACGCCATCCAAGCTTGCTGCAAACCTTATCGCCCAGCTGGGAACAGACATCTTTGGATCTGCTTTTTTTAATATATCCGCACCTTCCTCAGGAACATCCGCAAGGGTACCGCCTTTTACCGGTTCCATTATTATAACGGGTTTATCATGCTTTCTTGCAACTTCATAACAGCCTCTTGCCTGTACCCATTCACTGGACCAGTCTAAATAATTTATCTGAAGCTGAACAAATTCCATTTCAGGATGGTCTGTAAGTATCTTATCTAAAACCTCAGGAGAATCATGGAAAGAAAAACCTGCATGCTTTACCAGACCCTTTTCTTTTTTGTCAAGCAGCCAGTTAAAACAATCAAGCTTTTCATACTTTGAAAGAAGTTCCTCATCTATACCGTGGATCAGATAATAATCAAAATATCCGGCGCCTGTCTTCTCAAGCTGTTTTTCAAAGATCTTATCCCTGTCTTCCTCTTTCTGGATAAAACCTCCGTGAAGCTTGGTCGCAAGTGTAAACTTATCCCTGTCATATCTGGAGGTCAAAACCTTCTTTACCGTATCCTCACTGGCAAATCCGTTATACATCCATGCGGTATCAAAATAGGTGAAGCCATTATCGATAAAGGTATCTACCATCTTGCACACCTGATCGATGTCAACGCTTGACTGATCAGACGGATCCGTAACAGGCATCCTCATCATACCAAAACCAAGTTTTTTTGCCGGTAAAAAATCCATATCATTTCCTCCAATACATTGTAAAAACAGCAGATGAAACTCATGTTTGATCAAGCACTGCTGTCATAAGCCCACACTAAATAATTATATCAAATTCTGTCCCCTAAATATAGCAATTTATGATAGAATATCTGCATGGACATCTTTGAATACATGAGAGAAACAACTAAAGAAAAAGAATCTCCTCTCGCAGCCAGACTGCGTCCTACGACCCTTGACGAGGTAGTCGGTCAGGAGCATATCATAGGAAAAGACAAACTGCTTTATCGTGCCATAAAAGCCGATAAACTCAGTTCCGTGATATTTTACGGTCCTCCCGGTACGGGTAAGACCACCCTTGCAAAGGTTATCGCCGCTACAACAAGCAGCGAATTCATGCAGATAAATGCTACGACCTCCGGCAAAAAGGATATGGAGGATGTGGTTTCCAAAGCCAAGGATATGCAGGGCATGTATGGCAAAAAGACGATACTTTTTATCGATGAGATACATCGTTTCAATAAGGCCCAGCAGGATTATCTGCTTCCTTTCGTCGAGGATGGGACCATAATCTTAATAGGAGCCACAACAGAGAATCCTTACTTTGAAGTTAACGGCGCTCTTATATCCCGTTCCCATATATTTGAGCTCAAGCCTCTTTCCGTCGATGACTTAAAGACACTTATTTTGCGTGCTGTAAATGACAGTGAAAAAGGAATGGGTGCATATAACGCCGATATAACGGATGAAGCACTGGAAGGACTCGCACAGATAGTTGACGGTGACGCAAGGCACGCCCTTAATGCGATAGAGCTTGCGATACTTACCACTGAAAAATCCGAGGATTCAAAGATACATATAACAAAAGAGATAATAGAAGATTGTATCCAGAGAAGAGTCATGCGTTTTGACAAGACCGGTGATAATCACTATGATACGATCTCTGCATTTATTAAGAGTATGAGGGGATCTGATCCGGATGCAGCTCTCTACTATCTTGCAAAGATGATAGAAAGCGGCGAGGATGTGAAATTCATAGCTCGAAGGATAATGATATGTGCGAGTGAAGATGTCGGAAATGCGGATCCGCAGGCTCTGCAGGTTGCCGTAGCCGCAGCCCAGGCCGTTGAAAGGGTTGGCTGGCCCGAATCAAATATCATACTCTCACAGGCAGTCACATATGTAGCGACAGCACCAAAGAGCAATGCTGCCGTATGTGCTATAGAAGCCGCACAGAATACCGTAAGGGAGACCGGCAACCTTCCGGTTCCGCCCCATCTTCAGGATGCCCACTACAAGGGGGCTGCAAAGCTCGGTCACGGAGCAGGTTACAAATACGCTCACGATTACAAGAACAACTATGTAAAACAGCAGTATCTTCCCTATGAACTGTCGGGCAGGGAATTCTATAAGCCCTCCGGAAACGGATATGAGGTAAAGATAAGAGAACATATGAAGAAACTAAAAGAAGAAGCCGAATAAGCTTCTTCTTTTACTTTTTCTTACTCTTTTATTATCTGTTTTAGCTGATTTATCAACTGATCGTATTCCTTTGCAAAACCGGGATAATTATTTGTGATATAATCGGCTTCCGACTTGGATGCAGCTGTTTCAAGCTTTAAAGCTTTCTCATACAGCTTAGTTGCTCCTATTGTCTTGGATGCGCTTTTAAGGGCATGTATTTTTATCTCAAAATCATGCCAGGCTTTTTCTTCAAAGAACTTATTGAGTTCACCTATCCTTTCATCATAGGACCCGACATAATCGGATAGCGTTTCAAAGTAAAAACTCTTATCACCTACACAGTAATGAAGACCTGCCTGTGTATCAATATCCAATTCTTCCAGTTTCTTTACGAAATCATCCGAGACTTCTTCACCCGCGTCCTCCTCAGAGCTTTCAGGCGCGAACTCGATTATCTCATCATCATCCTGATTGTTTAAAAGACTTTCGGGCAGCCACTTCTTTATCTGCTCTTCAAGCTGTTCGATTTCGATCGGTTTCGACAGATAGTCATTAAATCCTGCTTCAAGATACTGTTCGCGGGCTCCGTTTATTGCATTGGCAGTCAAAGCGATCACAGCTATATCAGGATCAACAAGATTTTCCTCTTTTATTCGTTTAAAAGTTTCTATACCGTCCATCTTAGGCATCATATGATCTAAAAGGATCATATCGAACCTTTCTTTTCGTAAGCATTCGATGGCTTCAAACCCGGAATCGCAAAGAGAAGGGGTGATTCCAAACAGGCCAAGCAGGTTTTTGGCTACCTTAAGGTTCATCTCATTATCATCAACCACAAGTATCTTCGCTTTTTTAGCACTAAAAGTGATCTCTTCTTTACTTTGGATCAATTCGGTCTTTCCGGTATAATCACCTATAGGTGTCTCATTAATAACCTGCTGACTTATTGTGAAATAGAATGTAGACCCTTTCCCGTATTCGCTCTTAACCTCGATCTTACTGTTCATCATGCGAAGAAGGTTGACAACAATGGACATGCCAAGTCCGGTTCCTTCTATGCTGCGGTTCTTTTCAACATCAAGCCTCTCAAATGACTCAAAAAGCTTGGGCAGATCTTCTTTTTTGATCCCTATACCTGTATCTTCCACCGATACATACAGTTCGACATGATCATCCTCGCATTTTTCTTTGCGCATGGTAAACTTAACGTATCCCTGTTCCGTATATTTAACAGCATTTGTAAGGATATTGATTATAACCTGTGAGATCCTTAAATCGTCTCCAAACATCTCTGATGGAAGATCCTTATCAATATCCAGTATCAGATCCAGCTTTTTGGATCTTGCACGTTCCGAAACAGTCGCCACAAGGTTGTTTATCAAAGATACTGTATTATATTTGACAGGAACGATCTCCATCTTTCCTTCTTCGATCTTGGAAAAATCCAGTATATCGTTTATCAGATGCAGCAAATTCCTTCCTGCACTTTGAATACTGGTCGCATACTCTAGAATGTTTGTACTGTGTGATTCGCGCAGTATCATCTCATTCATGCCAAGAACCGCATTGATCGGAGTTCTTATCTCATGAGACATATTAGACAGGAATGATGATTTAGCCTCGCTTGCCGCTATGGCACGCTCGGATACAATGAGAAGCTTCTCTCTTTCGTCACGTTCTTTTCTGGTTTTTTTCAAAATAACAGAGATCGTGGCTATCAGTACCATCATAACGAATAAGAATAGAGCGATATTACCGATAATGATCATTAAAAAATCATGGCTTATCGATGTAGGAGCACTTCTTACGACCAGATACCATCCTAAGTATTCAACATATTTTGATACGGCAAATTCATTATTGCTAGTAGTCTGGTATCTGTATTCATCGGTTTCTTCCCGACTTAAAACCTCTGTATCAAGCCATGCATTCTCTATGTTGATATCATCCGTGTCAACCTGTACAAGACCATTCTTATCAACAAGGTTGATCTTGACATCATATTCATTTTCAGCCTGAAGAAAGAGTTCCTGCAGGTTGGTCATCTTAACTCCGACACCGCATACACCCAAAAGTTTTCCGCTCTCATCCTCAATTCTGGCATTCACGAAGACAGTCCATTGGTTTTTGTTCATCTCGTCACTGTCTACGTCAAGATCATAGGGCTTATTCTTTTCAACAAATATCGAGTACCAGATATCATGATCATCATTTATAGGATCAACTATCTTGTTTAAACCTTCATATGTGTAATAACGTCTGCTGTTTTCCGAAACCAGAAAAGCAGAATCATATTCAAGGCCGTTCTTAACACTGTCAAGATACCCCTGCATCACAGTAACGGCCTCCGTTTCGCTCATAGAATCCTCATTCTTGAGAAACTCGGAGAGAAAATCATCACAAGCCATTGTTTTTGCAACGACTATAGGCTCATTTAAGCTGCTTGAAATGGAATCATATATGCGATATGTAAGCATAGTGTCTAGTTCTTTGGTATTCTCTCTTGCAAGCGAAGCCAATGACCAGATCGAAACTATGATCGCGAGCACAAAGCTTATCGAAACAGCCGCGAAAATATAAAACATATTTCCATCGCGGTTCTTTTTCTTATCTTTAATTGACATTGAATACTCTCCCATAAAATCTATATTTGACATGAAGATAACCGACAAAACAATACTGTCGATTCATTCTTATTCCTGTTTTAAACAAGTAAATGTATTATATCATGTATGTTAAGAAAAAAAAGACCTGATTATCATATATACCGACATTAGATCTTTTCTTTCTTTTAAAACATTATACCTTTTGATCCCATAAAGGTCTGAATCCTCGTATATCTCTCACAGATCGCGTTATGAGCCTTATCGGGGATCCAGCTCCCGTTGTGATGGTGAAGTGTATAGCTTAAGTCTGTATTATATATAATCCCTGTATCAAAGCTTTTCCCGGTCAGTACTTCGAACGGATATATCGTAATGTCATCTACAAACTGAAAACCTCCGTTCTTCTTTAGCCCATGCTTTTCAATGACCTTGGTGTAACGCACCGGGCAGGTGGAATTGTCCCAGATTCCATCCTCTCTTAAATACGGCCTGTTCTTATAACTTTCACAGATTTCTTTCATTATCGGATGAGCCGGCTTTGCTCCCATTCCGGAACCGCATTCTATTCTGTCAAGAGATTCAAAGCTCATATAGGCATCATTATACAGCAGATCATCTATGGAACGAAGCATCTCTACATCCAGATCCATGTAAACACCACCATATCTGTAAAGCAGATCAGCCCTGGTATAGTCTGATGCAAAAGACCAGTTCTTATGCTCTATTGCCTGCTCAAAAAACAGGCAGTGATCCGGTTTATACATATCAAGATCCCATATCTTTATCTCATAATCGGGTGAATGCTTTCTCCAGGATTCCAGGCATTTTTGGTATAGTTCGGGCATAGGCTCTTTGGAAAACCATATCCCATGTATGATCTTTGGGATCACCTGTTTATCATGCTTTCGATAATCAACCGGAGGCTTATCAACATCTAAAAGCAGCACGTCTTCATACAAGGATTCCAGATAGATTGACGGAACGGCTTCAATCTTAGCCAATCCGGCATCCGAGTTTATCTGGGAAAGAATTTCCTCGTAACCGGTAACAGCAATAAGGATCAGCGTGTTTTTGCTGTTCATCTTCCCAAGCTTATACTTACTTATCCTGTCATAAGGCCGTTTACCTATAACAGTGTCCGTCAATCCCGGAAAATCAACAAATCCGATCAAGTTATCGATCAGACCGCTTTTACACAAAAAAGGATATGTTAGGTTTCGAAAATGCTTTCCGCTGCCCCAGCAGATGATATCTTTTGTTTTTAGTGTCTCAAAATATTCACTGATAGTCATTTTTATTTCTTCAGTAATTGTAAATGCTGTGATATGCTCATGCATTTACGGATATACTCTTCATAGTCTTACTTCTTCCTGAAACAGATTTGAGTATTTATCTATCTCTGCCTGCCATCCCTTAAGTGTTATCTCCGACGGCTCTTTATGAAAGTTATCCCAGAGGCATTGCTTTCTTTCTTCTATGCTTCTGATATGACCGATCGGTTTACTTTTACTATTATCAAGAAATTCCATGAAAGAATCCGCGATCTTAACATTTTTGTTCTTATCATGATAAGCAAACCAGATGCTTCCATCCTTCAGCTCAATACAAAACCAGTCTCCAAACGAATTCATAGCGATGGTCAGCAGATCCTTTTTTAGCAGATCCTCGTTCCTTTCATAATTAAGCTGGTTTTTCAGGTCCCAGTTGCCTCCAACATTCAATCCGTAAAAACCTTTAATATCGCTGCGGCATTTTCCGGCCAATTTGTATCGGGTGTTTCTCCGCCGTTGTATTTTAAAAGAAACTTATAATACTGCTCCCGCAGTTTTGAACCGATCGATCCCTGAAACTTTTCTATTTCTTCTTTGCTTGTTTCTATAAGATTTCTTTTACCTGGTGCATCATTATCAACTTTCTTTTGAAAGATACCAAACAGGCCTGTTTTCTTTTTATTCTCTTTTTCAGTGTTGTATTCAAATCTTGAAATCAGCAATTATCCAATCCTCAAATCTTTTTGCATTCCTTAGATAATACTATCACAGACAAGTCAAACCAGAAAGAAGTTATATCTTTAATACCATAAAATAAGGCCATGTCATCTTTGATGACACAGCCTTATCTTTCGTTTCTCTTATTTAATGCATGCTTTAACAGCTTCTGCAACCTTTATAGCAACCTGCGGATCAAAAGCTTCAGGCATTACATTTTCCTCACTGAGCTTGTCTGCGGGAACAAGATCTGCTATTGCAAGTGCAGCTGCAAGCTTCATTTCTTCAGTGATCTGTCTTGCTCTTCCTTCTAAAGCTCCCTTAAAGATTCCGGGGAATGCAACGACGTTATTTACCTGATTGGGGAAGTCACTTCTTCCGGTACCTACAACACGTGCACCTGCTGCCTTTGCTTCATCAGGCATGATCTCTGGAACAGGGTTTGACATTGCAAAGATGATAGCATCCTTGTTCATGCTTCTTACCATATCCTGAGTTACGGTTCCGGGTGCTGAAACACCGATAAAGATATCCGCTCCCTTTATAACATCTGCAAGCTTGCCCTTCTCATCGTTCGGATTTGTGATCTCAAGCATCTGCTTCTTAGATGAGTTAAGGTCTGTTCTCTCTGAGCTTATCGCACCGGTTCTGTCACAGAGTATCGCTGTCTTGAATCCATAGCTTAAGAGAAGCTTTGTTATAGCTACACCTGCCGCTCCTGCTCCGTTAACAACTATCTTGCAGTCCTCTTTCTTCTTGTATCCGATAACCTTAAGCGCATTGATGATACCTGCAAGTACAACGATCGCTGTTCCGTGCTGGTCATCATGGAATACCGGTATGTCAAGAGTTGCTTTAAGCCTTTCTTCTATCTCAAAACATCTGGGTGCTGATATATCTTCAAGGTTGATACCACCGAATGTGGGAGCAAGGTAAGTAACCGTCTTTATGATCTCCTCTGTATCCTGTGTGTCCAGACAGATCGGAACAGCATTCACACCACCAAACTCTTTAAACAGTACAGCCTTGCCTTCCATAACGGGCATTGCTGCTTCAGGACCGATATTTCCGAGGCCCAGTACCGCGCTTCCGTCGGAAACGACTGCTATGGTATTTGCCTTCCATGTATATTTATATGCTGCTTCCTTATCCTCGGCGATCACCTTACAGGGTTCCGCTACACCGGGAGTGTATGCAAGTGCCAGATCCTCTCTTGTCTTAACCTGGCTCTTTGCCGTTGTGTCCAACTTACCATTCCACTGTTCATGAAGCATTAAAGCTTTTTCTGCTGTTGTCATTATCAATACCTCTGTTTCTTAAAAAAATGTCCTAAAACCACCTTGATTATAATAAACTAATCGCTATCTCATATCAAGACTTATTCTTCACATATTCCTTAATGATCTCCTCTTCGCAAAAATATGTCTTTACTCCCTTTACATCCTGATATGTCTCATGACCTTTTCCGATAAGGGCAACGATATATCCCGGCTTTGCCGTATCTATCAGATGCTCTATCGCTTCTTTTCTATCAAGTATGATCTCGTATTTACCGCCAAAGGCTTCAAGACCGACTATGATATCGTTGTTGATATTCTCGATCTCCTCATATCTTGGATTATCTTCCGTCAGGATGGTAAGGTCTGCATACTTACCGGCTGCTGCCCCCATATCATATCTTCTCTGTTTGGGTTTGTTTCCTCCGCCTCCGAACAGACATATGAGCTTTTCGGGATTATATCCTTTAAGCATGCTTAACAGACTTTCCATACTCAGCGCGTTGTGCGCATAGTCTATTATAAATGTTGCTATATGAGAAGCCTCGCGAACAACCTGGGTTCTTCCCTTTACGGTAGTCGATCTTAATCCTTTTTCTATATAGATGTTTGATACGCCGCATGATTTACAGATCACCGTTGCCACAAGAGCATTTTCGGCATTGAACCGTCCCGGCATGGGAATGACAAACGCATCCTCCATAAGGCCCTTAACATGCATCCTGGAGCCTAAGATATCCGGCTCCCAGATATCTTCAAGCTTATCGCAGTAGAGTGAAGCCTCTTTTCTGGTTGATACGGTAAGGAGCTTATCTGATGCAACTCCTTCTTTTGCAAGTTTTTCTCCGTGCTCATCATCTATGTTTATAACGGCTGTCCTGCTCTGAGTGAATATCTGCTTTTTATACTCAAAGTATTCCTCAAAGTTTTCATGTTCACCCGGGCCTATGTGATCAGGCGAGATATTCAAAAAAGCTCCGTAATCGAAAGTTATGCCATATGTACGATTAAGCTTGAATGCCTGGCTTGAGACTTCCATGACACAGTATTTGCAACCTGCATCAACCATTCTTGCAAAGAGACTGTGCAGTTCGTATGACTCGGGCGTGGTATTCTTTGTCGGTATCTTCATCTCTCCGATCATAGATCCCATTGTTCCTATCATTCCGACCTTGTGTCCCGCAGCTTCAAGTATGCTTTTTATCATGTGCGTAGTTGTAGTCTTGCCCTTTGTACCGGTAAGGCCTATCATGATAAGTTTTTTAGCCGGGTAGCCAAACCATGCAGCACTTATCTGTGCAAGCGCTTTTCTGCTGTCGGAAACTCTTACGACAGTCATTGTATACGGAACATATTCATCTCCAAATCCGTCTTCGAGTGCTTTCTTTACAAGTGCCTGATGACATCCTTCAAGATCTTTTTCAACTATGACCGCCTTTGCTCCAAGATCATGTGCTCTTGTTATATATCCATGTCCGTCAGATGCAAATCCGCTCATACATACAAAGAGTGAATTCTCTTTTACTTTTCTCGAATCATATTCGATAACGGATATCTCCGTATCAAGATCTCCCTGCAACAGATCGTATTCGATCCCGGCTAACAGCTCATTAAGCTTCATAATAGTATTCTCCTTCATATACGACCGTCGACGGTCCAACCATGTGTACATGATCCTCTTCATCCCAGTCTACATGTAAAATGCCGCCTATCTGATGTACATCCACATGCCTGCCCGTGATACCGAGTCTGTTTCCGAAGACCACAGCAGTGCAGCAGCCTGTTCCGCAGCCGATAGTCTCTCCTGTCCCTCTTTCCCATTCTCTTATCTTTATCGTATTCTCATCTAACTTCTGAGCAAATGTGACATTGGTCCTTACGGGAAACATCGGATGGTTCTCTATGGCAGGTCCGTATTTTTTTATATCAAGTGTGTCGACATCATCTATGAACATGACGGTATGCGGATTCCCCCATGATAATGATGACATATTAAAAACTCTGTCTTCTATGGTAACAGGTACATCAAAGAGCTCATCGGATTTATCTCCAGGAACGTTTACAGGTACTTTTTTTGCATCAAATACCGGAAGACCTATATCCGCATGGATATTTACCACTTCTCCGTTCTGTACATCAAGCTCAACATGCTGATGTCCGCCTATGGTCTCTATCGTAAGTTTCTTCTTGTCGGTCATTTTGTAATAATAGACAAACTTCGAAACACTGCGCAGAGCATTGCCGCACATCTCGCACTCTGTCCCATCGGGATCAAAGACCCTCATTCTAAAATCACAGACCTTTGAATCACATATAAGTATCATACCGTCACTGCCAACGCCGAAGTTTCTGTTTGATACTTTTATTGCAAGATCTTTCCAGTCATCAACTTTTACTTTTGTGGCATCTATATATACGTAATCATTGCCGTATGCCTGCATCTTTGTAAAAGGTATTACCATATCCGTCCCCTTAAAGTAGTATGTCTATACACACGAAATGCAATGCCCCGAACAAACGAAGCATTGCATACATTTCTGTTCTATGAATATCAGTTAACCCAGAGCCTGTTCCAGATCAGCTATTATGTCTCTGGGGTCCTCTATACCTATCGAGATCCTTATGAATCTCTCGTTTATACCAAGCTGTTCCCTGATATCTGCCGGTATCGATTCATGAGTCTGAGTGAGCGGGTATGTTACGAGTGTCTCCGTTCCTCCGAGTGACTCCGCAAAAAGTATCATCTTAACATCCGTTAAGAGTTTCTTTGCTGTCTCCAAGGAATCAAGTTCAAACGAGATCATTCCACCAAAGCCTGTTGTCTGCGAAAGACTGATCTCATAACCTTTATGATCTTCAAATCCCGCATAGTAAACTTTCTTTACCTTGGGATGCTTTCTGAGCCATTCAGCTACGATCTTGGCATTGGAATTATGCTTCTCCATACGAAGTGAAAGAGTTTTTAAGCCTCTTATGAGAAGCCATGAATCCATGGGACCGAGTCCGTTGCCTCTGCTCTTTAACTGCATATGGAAATGATCAGAATATGTATCGTCTTTTATTACAAGTATTCCCGCTATTACATCATTGTGTCCGCAGATATACTTTGTTCCTGAATGAGTTACTATGTCTGCTCCGAGAGTGAGCGGTTTCTGGAAATAAGGTGTAAGGAATGTATTGTCAACCACAAATACCGCATTCCATTTATGTGCCACCTCAGAAACCTTTCTTATATCGGAAACCCTCATCATCGGATTGGTGGGTGTTTCCAAAAATACCATTCTGGTATTCTCTCTCATTGCCGCTTCAAGATTCTCGATATCCGACATATCAACATACTGGAAGTCACATCCGAGTTCCCTGAATATATCCTCGGCTATACGATAGGTACCTCCGTAAAGATCATCAGAGAGTATGATATGATCGCCTGCTTTAAGCATTCCGAACAGTGCCATGTGAGCTGCCTGTCCCGAAGTGAACGCAAATGCCTCATATCCTTCCTCCAAGATCGCCATTGTCCTTTCAAGTTCCTGTCTTGTAGGATTCTGCAATCTCGAATAGAGATATCCCGTAGATACATCAAAGGCTCTGTGTTTATATGTGGCTGTCTGGAAGATCGGAAAGCTTAACGAACCTGTCATCGGATCGCAGCCTAACGCTCCGTGTACCACCTTGGAATCAAAGTGAAGATTCTCTTTTCTATCATAGTCGTTGTAGTAACACTCTTCTCTCATATATCCTCCGGATAAAAATGCAATATACACTGCATATTGTGTGTGAGCAATATCTTTAACTACTATATCATGTTATGGCCTAAAAATCAATTTTACAGATATACTAAATCCCTATTACAGGTTACCTGTTTTGTCTATAGTTTATTGAATTTTTAAGATAATTAAGGTAAAATTAAGGTGTTTTAGATTGAAGGGATGGAAATATGCTAAAAAGTATTACCAAAAAACTGCCCATAATTTATGGGATAATTCTTATATTGATTATTTTTGGCTTCATATACTTAAGGCATCAGGTGAAAAATGCCCACCCCATAATATATCATCAGAGTGAATCGGACAGTATCTCAAGCGGAGATCTGGGCGCTGAGATGGTCATATCAAAGGGATGGCTTGAAAGCTTTGGTGTAAGAGCAAATCAGTATGACGCAACTGTCCAGAACAACACTCCTTTCCCCATAGTAGATTGGGAAGTGACATTTAATCTCCCACCCAATTCAGAGATAAACGATTCATGGAGCGGTGATTATGTCATCGATCCTGACGGTACAGTAAAAGTTACCGGACTCGAATACAACTATGATATCGAACCGGGCGAGTGCATAACATTCGGTTTCATCCTGTTCTCGGGAGTTACGACCGATATAAATGAATTCACTATAAAAGGAACTCCGATATACAGATATACGCATTTTGCTCTGTTCTGGATACTGTGTGTACTATCGCTTGTTTGGCTTATAGCAGTATGTTCAAGCCTTTCAGTACGCATCATGTCCATCTACTACAAGCGCAGAAGAGAGATAGACCGCCAGATAATCGTTCAGTCGATAAAGACTTTCACAAACTTCATCGATGCTAAGGATCCATACACAAACGGTCACTCTTCAAGAGTTGCCCAGTATTCGCGAATGATAGCTTCACATATGGATTTAACCGAGGAAGAACTTGATAATATATACTACACCGCTCTTTTGCATGATGTCGGTAAAATGAGCATCCCGGATGCGATCTTAAACAAACCCGCGAAGCTCACTCCTGAGGAACGTAAAGTCATCGAGACCCACACCACTCAGGGTGCTGAGATGCTAAAGGACTTCAGCGCTATCCAGGATATCGTTTCAGGTGCGCTGTATCACCATGAAAGATATGACGGAAACGGTTATCCTCAGGGGCTTAAAGGCGATGACATTCCGCTGATAGCCCGTATCATTTGCGTGGCAGATTCCTATGATGCAATGAGTTCATACAGATGCTACCGTGATGCGCTCAGCAAGGAAGCCATCATGAACGAACTTGATGTTTGTGCCGGCAAGCAGTTCGATCCTGAGATCGCTGCCATAATGCTCGACCTTATAATGTCAGATGCCGTTTCATCGGAAATAAACTGAATCGATCTTAATACATACAAAAAGATTTTAAAACCCGCTTAATCGCACGGTCTTAAAATCTTTTTTGTTGTCTTTATTTATTTGAGTTCTGTATCACTTTTTCCTAGCGGTTTTCGTTTACGTAGATCTGTACACGGCTCTGGATTATCTTTGCTACATTAGCTGCATCCTTCTGTCCGCTGAAGTAGCTCTGTGCTTCCTCAACGATTATATCCGATACGCTTTCGTTATAATTAACAAGCTTGTCTGCACTCTTTATAACATTAATATAGTTATCGATCTCTGCCTGTGTCAGAGGCTCTGCCACTATCTCTTTATCATTGATCCAGAAGCTGTCCTTATACACTTCTTCTTCACCCTTATCATTGATGTAGGTGCGGGGTTCCATTGCCTCTTTTGCCATCTTTTCGAGAGCAGATTTCTTTAAAGGATATCCCCATACGATCTTGTTCTGGAAATCATCTGAAAGATAATCTCTCAAAAATTCCCATGCGGCATCCTTATTCTTTGATGAAGCACTTATAGCAAATGCATTCTCAAATCCGATAGTGTTTCCGCTTCCCTCAGATGTAGGGAATCCTATGAAGCCAAGTTCCTCACCAAACTGTGCATATCTGTAATATGACAGGCTGTCTCTGAAATCATAAAGCGATAAAACAGTTACAAGCGCTCTGTTCTCCATGAAAGCAGTCTCATAATCACTCCAGTTTTCATCATAATCTCCGTAGTCTATCTCATCCTTAAGATTATCGGTAAATTCAAGTATCTTTATGAACTCAGGTGAATCGAACTTAACCTCTCCGGTCTCATAGTTTATAAATTCACCGGGATTGTAATACATGATATTTCTGATGAACTGTTCCTTAGACATCTGAAGAAATACTTCCGTATCGGGACCGCAGTCCTTTGCTATGTTCTCAAGCTCATCCAGCGAAAGGTTCTTATCTCCCACAACGGATTTCTTACCTATCATCGTATTTACATAGAACGAAGGTGTTATACAGTAAAGTTTTCCGTCAAAGCTCAATGTATCAAGCACGTTCTCCATATAGTCGGAACGGTTGAACTGAGCATCATTGTCTATATATCCGTCAAGGGGTTCAAATGCACCCTTAACAAAATAATTGTTTATATCAAGACTTGTATTGAGCAACATGATATCGGGCATTGTACCTGCGATGATATCGTTGTTCATAATGTTTATGATACCGTTATAATCATCACCTGTATCATATACGGAATAGTCTTTTGTGATAATCCTGTATTTATCCGAACTTCTGTTAAAGAGTATGATATTCTTTCTTATATCGGTTCCGATATACATTCCGCCCACGGAAAGGACTGTCTTGTTTCCGACATCTTTAGGCTCGATCTTATTGAACTTTGCAAACTTTGTGGCATTCTCAGACTCATCAAGATCATCATAATAGCTTCCGTAAAATGTCTTGTCATCTATCTCACAAATATTGTAGATAGAGTATGTGCAAAGGTCTGATGCGATATAATCGATCATCTTTGTCACTTCTTTATCACCGAAGTTGTAATAGAAAAGTCCGGTTGAGTTAGAAAGCAAAAGATCATGTACAGTTCCGGGATTTACAGCGTAATTCCAGATACTGAAAGGAAGATCAAATGTCTCATCGTTCTGTCCGGTCTCCAGGTTATAGGCAGACATAACAGGCTTATCACCTGTGTAAGAGATAACAGCCATTCTTCCGTCTTTTAACAGGAATGATGAGTTCCAGTCATTGTCTCCCATCTGATCACCGATATGGTTCTTATTGTTGCCCTGTTTATCGAAAGTATAGATACCTGCATTTGACGAAACAATGATCAGATCATCCTTCATGTTCAATGCATTGGGATAGAAGTAATCTCCTGCTGTGTCTACTTTGATCTCAGTTTTCCAGTTTTCATTTCCGTCATCAGCCATACATATGAGTGTATACTCACCGGCATAATTACCGGTATCCTCATGGTAACTGTATACTTCTGTGATGATATATACGTTGCCTTCTTTGTCGACAGAGAAATCAGGTACGTTGGTCTCACCCGAGAATTCCTTTTTAAGCTCTCCTACCTTGTTCCCGTTAAGATCATATTTCAAAAGCTTGAATGTCATTGTTGAATTAGCTTCCACATCAGCAGCTTCAACATTCACTTCACCCGATTCCGTTGATCCATCGTCCGGTACGACATTACTGTATGTTTCTTCTTCATATGGTATGACTTCTCCGTCATCTGAGCCTTCCGCACCCTCCGGATAATCATAGGTTACGCTCATGATATAAACAGTGTCGTTATAGAGCTTTGCTCTTCCCACATATTCGTCACTCGAAATATTGAAAGGCTCATTCTTATACACATAGTTGTTGATATCAGCTATGATCTCTTCAACCGATTCTCCTGTATCCCCCTTGTCACCTTTCTTTGAGGATTTTGATGAATCCTTGTCTCCATCTTTCTTTCCGCATGCCGCTAGTGATACGGCAATAGTAAGAACAAGGATCATTGTAATGATTTTTCTAATTTTTTTCATATTGTTTTTTATACTCCCTCCTCTTTATCATTTCACTGATAAGAATCTTTATATTGTGTTTCAATCGCTTCTTAAAATTCTTAAAAGCCTGCGATCGTAACAGTCTGAATAAATAAAAAGCAAATATCGCAAGGTTCACTCCAAGTATGATGATAACCGCAAGACAGATAACAGAAAAGGTATCCTCCCACGACCTTGCTATATTCTCGTAAAACGGAAAGACAACTCCTTTTGTTGACATTGAACGAAGTTTTCTGTTCCTGATTATATCAACAAGCGCTCCGACAGTGAATCGCTTGCTGTTCTCACAAATAATCAGTTCCTCAAGGTCTTTTCCGAGAACTTCCGAAACCGTTTTCTTTGCAAAACCTTCAACCGGATTCGGCAGTATCATCTCATAGGTATATGATCCGTATATCCTACCGTACTTGGTTAGGCTGTCAAGACTCATGTAGCACATGGGACCGTCAAGACCAGCTTCCAAGGCAACAGTGCCTTCCTCTTTCCTGACTACTCCCTTTACTATATGAGGTACACCCGTGATCACAACTGTTTGACCTGCTATATCATAAGAACCGAACAGTTTCCATGCGGCGTCTTCATCAAGAATCACTCCGTCTTCCATAATATCATCCGGGGACAGATATGATCCCGAAAGAAGGTTTAAAGGATGAAATGTAAAGAAATCACCTTCAACACCGTATGTTTTCACATCAACCTCAGCCGAATCGGACGCAAGACGCGCTTCTCCTGTTACACTTACCGAGTAAGGAAAGCTTAATCCCGTCTTATCTTTTTTTCCTGCCGCTTCGGAATAAGCCGAATCATCCAGAGCATTCTGAATCCTGTGTGACAGATCCGTGAAATGCATCGAATCGAGCTGTTCGGTCATCCTTACCGGATAAAACAGGGATATCTGAGCCATATCACCTTCATCGGTCCATCTGTCAGCAGCAAGCTGATCGTAAAGCGTATTCTTTTTTATACTGACATATATGCTCAATACTGCTGCCAACAGCAGCGATAAGCATATGATTATCTTCTTTTTCATTATCAATCACTCAGTCTTACCTGCTGACCCTGACTGATGGGTTTATCCGAGGTTGTAATGACATACGCCCATGAATCCACATCGGCATTTATAGCCGTGTTGTTATCATCGCTTGTTATGACCTCGACATCTATCCTTTTGGCTTTGTATCTGTTTCCAAAAGGAGTTCTCTTCTCTTCTATCGTATAAATGAACTTGCCTTTATTGTCTTCCCTTATCGCACTGTTCGGAACAACTCTGTCATATTCTCTTGCTCTTTGTCCCACTGAAATGCTTAAAGACTCGCCGTTCGTTACCTCACCCTCAACGCTGAACACAAGCTGCTTGCTCTTTGCCGGATTGTTAGGATCGTTTATTATCTTTGCAAGTTTGATCATTATGTTTCCGCCATAGTACCAGGAGTTTTGAAGATCCGCAGTATCACCCACCTGAACCTTCTTTGCCTGTTCGGCCGTTACTGTAACCTTCATATACATCGGCTTGCCTGCAACCTGTATCGTTGCTACAGGGTCACTTGCAGATGTTGTTTCACCTGCCTTCTTTGCAACAGAAAGCACTATACCGTCAACCGGAGACGTGATCTGAGCACCGCTGGCATCCTGTTTTAACTTTTCAACCTTTTCACGCTGTTCCCTTATGATGGAATTCTGATTAGCAAGATCGAGTGTCTTGCTTATATCCAAAAGCAGCTGAGTCTGAGCTTCCTTTGCTTTGCTAAGCTCCAGATCCGCATCAGCTTTTCTGACAGCCAGATCATTGATAAGCTGCTGATTGCCTTCCTTATTCTCTGACTGTTCATTGGTAAGCTTTGATATCTTGGTATTGAGCTCATCAACCTTATTCTTTGCACTGTTGTAATCTGATTCCGCCGAAGAAAGCTTGCTTATTGCACTGTTGTAATCTGATCCCTTTGCTTCAGCTGTTTTTACAGCAGCTTCTTTTGTACTGCAGGCTGATTTTGCATCCATGTAGGATTTATAGCTGTCAATTATATCTTTTATTTCCACATCCGGTGTGGCTGAAACTGCATATATCCAATCGTTTAATGCTTCGGTATTCTTAATAGCCTTGTCTTCCGATACACTGGGATCTTCACCACTGAATAGCAGTTTCTTTACATCCTCGATGCTGGAAATTGAAGCATATTTATCATCTGTATCTTTGGCTTTAAATGTTGAAAGCGTTGTCGGATTTATATTATTTACAATACTGTCCTGACATCTTTCATATTTTGCCTTGGCATTATCCCTTTCCAGCTTCGCTGACTCAAGTTCACTCTTAAGTGCTGCAGCTCCACCATCACCGGCATCCACAACAGCCTTTAGCTCATCATACTTTGCCTTTGCTGAAGCAAGCTCGTTCTGAGCCTTTTCCAGTTCAAGTTTAGCATCGTTTATATCCGAATCCGACAGAGATGAAGAACCTGCTATGGTCTGCTGTCTTGCAATGCTGTCAACATTTTCCTGAGCTGCTTTGACTCTTGCTCTTGCAGCTTCAATCTGAGCCTCATATACAGCCATTGATGATACTCGCCCTGTAGTGGCCTGTACATATGCCTCTGCACTCATCTCGCCCGTAAGAGCACCTGCTGTATATTTATAGATAAGATCCTCAAGGTCTTTCTGCGCCTTATCAAGCTCCTCGCTGTCTCCTTCTTCAAGGTAAAACAGAACCTGATCCTTCGATACCGTATCCCCTTCTTTTACGGCAACACTGTGTATCACTCGGCTGTCCTTAACCATGACGCTATAAGGATCGTCAGCCTCAACTACTCCGGTTCCTCTTATCTTCTCGGTTATCGTCTCGCTCTGTATATACTTGGTCGCAACCTCGGGGAGCGATTTATTCATGATACTGTTTGAAAAGAAGGTCAGTATGAGCATGATACTCAAGAATACTATCGCTATATTTTTGACCACATCTTTTTTCAGTTTAATGGTATTGTTTTCTTTTGACTCGTTATTCATTATAAAGCTTTAGCCTTTCATTCCGCCCTGGTATGTTATTCCTTCGACAAGGTATTCCTCACCGTATTGGAATACGAGCAGAGTAGGTATCATATAGATGGTCGCTACCGCGAATGCTATACCGATCTCACCCTGATTTATCTTTGATAAAAATACCGAAAGCGGATGCATATCACTGTCATTTAAAAGTATGAGCGGCTGTTCGACCATGTTCCAGTAATCTATGAACAAAAGTATGCATACACTCGCAACCGCACTCTTGCACAAAGGATAGCATATCTTTGTAAATATCTTCCATTCACCCGCACCGTCTATCTTTGCTGCATCAATGATACCCGCAGGTATCCTTCTCATGCACTTTGTCAGCAAAAACACCGCAAACGGCGAAAATATTCCGGGGAGCCATATGGCCCAGTTAGTATTAATGATGCCAAGCCATTCACTTACAAAGAAGTTCGGCACCAGCGTAACCTGGTACGGCATGAGCATCAGTATTATATATGCAAAGAATATGATCTCACGAAGTCTTCCTCTGTAACGTGCAAATCCGTATGATGCCAGCATTGCGACAACAAGCTGGAATATCACGATAGGTACAACGAGTATCACCGAATTCCAGAACTTCAAAAGATAATCCGGGCTGTTGAACAAAACTGTAAAGTACTGCTTAAAGCTCACCATATCCGGTATGAACTTAAGATGCACGGTCTCGGATATGAACTTTGAACTGCCCTTTCCCGTGACGCTGTCAAATACCCTTCCGTAGTTTGCAGCTATCTCACTCTCTGCCATGAATGAATTACATATGGTAAAGATGATCGGTATCACAAACATGACGGCAACCGCAATAAGCACGATCGATGTTATCGGTTTTATTCTGTTTTTTTTCTTTTTTTGTGTAACTCTGTCGTACTTCATGGGCTAATCCTCCAGATCCTTTCCGACAAAGTTCTCTATCACAAACAGCAGGCCTACAAGAACTATCATGACAAGTGACATCAGTATAGCGGCCGCTGAAAGCTTCTGGTAATCGAGTGCGGCAAACATGTTGTTCATGTAATGCTGCATCATATACAGGGATTCATAAGGATAATCTCCCGTCATTAGGTATATCTCCCTGAATACCTTGAATGAATTTATAAGTGACATTATTGTCACAAACAGGATCGTAGATGACAGATACCTGATCTTTATCGTCTTAAAGATCGCCCAGTCGGAAGCACTCTCGAGTCTTGCGACCTCTATCAGATCCTTGGGTATATTTGATATTGCTGCCATGAACAGTATCATGTTATAGCCAAGATTCTTCCATATGAACAGGATGATTATCACGATCTGTGCATGATTGGATTTCATCCAGTCTATCTTGCTTATATCAAAATGGGTAAGTATCTCATTTACCACTCCGTTATAATCAAACATGACCTGCCAGATCAGTATTACCGATGCTATCGGTACCATCATGGGACTCAGGATGCTTGATCTTATCTGCGATTTTGCAAGAACATTCTTATCCAGAGCAAAAGCGACCATCAGTGACAGTATAACTATCAGCGGTACGCTTATGGCAGAAAATTTAACCGTGTTGGTCACCGCAAGTTTAAAGGCTTTATTCTCCACGATCCCCTTGAAGTTATCAAGAAAGACCCAGTTTTTACTTATAGGATTATCCACCATGGAATAGTAGATCACAACAAGAAAAGGTACAACAAAAAAAGTTGCCACCCCACCTACGCTGGGAGCAAGAAACAATGCCGTCTTTCTCTTCAACTTTTTTGTCATAACCGAAGTATGTTTCTTTTCCATGGTCAGTGCCACTTAAATCTCCCCGTTCTGTATAATGGAATCCAGAATGGCATATATATCATCCCTGCCCTGCTTTGTTTCCGCAGAGAAAGGAATGATAACCGTATCTTTTGAGCATCCAAGCGTTTCTCTGATGAGTTTTATCTGCTTGTCTGTCTGGCTTCTCTTTATCTTATCAAGCTTGGTCGCGATTATCACAGGCTCAAAGCCGCTTTTAACGACCCACTCGTACATCTCGCAGTCATTTGCTCCCGGAGCATGTCTTATGTCTATAAGAAGAAAGACCCTCTTTAATGCCTTCGATGTGTGAAGGTATCTCTCTATCATCTTTCCCCACTGTGCCTTTACCTTAACATTGGCGTTGGCATAACCGTATCCGGGCAGATCGACAAAGTAGATCTCATCACTAATGTTATAAAAATTGATAGTCTGCGTCTTTCCGGGCTGTGAACTGATCCTTGCATAGCTTTTTCTGTTCATCAGTGCATTGATCAGTGATGACTTGCCCACATTACTCTTACCGGCAAATGCAACTTCGGGAAGTCTGTTTTCCGGAAGTTTGCTCGTTATTCCGCATACTGTTTCAAGATTTACGCTTCTTATGACCATAAATTTCTCCGCGGTGTACTAATCCAATTAGTACACTTAATATACTCTTTAGTTTTATATATGTCAATAGTTATTCATACAAATATTTAAGCCCCATATAGGGGCTTAAATCTAACGCACTATGGTAGGTTGTGCTTTTCCTTCTATAACGTCTTTTGTTATGATACATTCCTGTACCGAATCATCCGAAGGGATCGTAAACATCACGTCCATCATGGCTTTTTCCATAATGGTCCTCAGACCTCTTGCTCCGGTCTTTTGCGTGTATGCTTCATCCGCTATGGCATCCACGGCTTCATCGTCAAACGATAACCTGACACCGTCATATTTAAACAGCTTCTGATACTGCTTTACCAGCGCATTCTTAGGCTGGGTCAGTATCTCTACCAAAGACTGCTTATCAAGTCCTTCGAGCGCAACCCTGATCGGAACTCGACCTACGAACTCCGGTATCAGACCGAACTTCACAAGATCCTGTGTGCTGACCTGTGCTAAAAGTTTTCCGATCTCATCTCCGGACTTCTGTGCGATCTCGGCATTGAAGCCTATCGATTTACGGTTCAGTCTCTCTTCTATGATCTTTTCAAGTCCGTCAAATGCGCCGCCACATATAAACAGAATATTCGATGTGTCTATCTGTATAAGATCCTGATGCGGATGTTTTCTTCCACCCTGCGGAGGAACACTCGCATTCGTTCCTTCTACTATCTTAAGAAGCGCCTGCTGAACGCCTTCTCCGGAAACATCTCGTGTGATCGATACATTCTCGCTCTTTTTTGTGATCTTGTCTATCTCATCTATATAGATGATGCCAAGTTCTGCTCTCTTTACATCATAATCCGCTGCCTGTATGAGCTTTAAAAGGATATTTTCAACATCTTCTCCGACATAACCTGCCTCGGTAAGTGTTGTGGCATCAGCTATAGCAAACGGAACATTGATTATCTTCGCAAGCGTCTGGGCCAGATATGTCTTACCTGATCCGGTCGGTCCCATCATGATGATATTTGATTTCTGGAGTTCAACTCCATCATCTTCCTGTTTTGCCGTAACTCTCTTGTAATGATTGTATACAGCTACGGACAATACCTTTTTGGCAAGTTCCTGTCCAACCACATATTCATCGAGAAATTTCTTGATCTCAACCGGCTTTAAGAGATTGATATCCATATCTCTTGAAAGCTGATCTGAAAAATCGTCTCCGAATTCCTCATCGATCATATCGGCACAGATATCTATACATTCATCACAGATATAAACACCTTCAGGTCCTGCTATGAGCTTACGGACCTGGTCCTGTTTTTTTCCGCAAAAAGAACACCTGACATGTCCTGTCATACTCTTATTAGCCATCAGTTACCTCATTCTTCACTGCGCTTTGTTATAACTGAGTCTATAAGACCGTATTCCTTAGCCTCTTCAGCTGTCTTCCAGTTATCACGTTCAGTATCAGCTGCAATGGTCTCATAGTCCTTGCCCGTATTCTCAGCAAGGATGGTATTTAACTTTTTCTTCGTCTGAAGGATATGCTCTGCAGCTATCTGTATCTCGGTAGCCTGTCCCTGAGCTCCTCCAAGCGGCTGATGGATCATTATCTCCGCATTGGGAAGCGCATAACGCTTGCCCTTAGCACCGCCCGCAAGAAGAAATGCGCCCATGCTTGCTGCCATACCTATACATATGGTAGAAACATCACACTTGATGTACTGCATGGTATCATATATCGCCATACCTGCGGTTACACTTCCGCCGGGGCTGTTGATATATAAACTTATATCCTTCTCTGGATCTTCTGCTTCAAGGAAAAGCAGCTGAGCAACTACTATGGAAGCGGTCGTCTCATTTACCTCTTCTCCAAGAAAGATGATCCTGTCCTTTAATAATCTTGAATAAATATCATAAGAGCGCTCGCCTCTTGAGGTCTGCTCTATGACATAAGGTATTAAACTCATATTGTGCCTCTTTAAACTAAATCAAATGCTTACGGGATAAGTGTTATTTCTCTACAGCGCTTTCAACAGTCAGCTTGGCAGCCTTCTTAACGGCGATATCCTTCATGATCTGCTTCTTGCCTTCCTCACCCATCATGTCTTTTACTTTGTCTGCTTCCATTTTGTACATGTCAGCCATCTCTTTGATCTCTGCATCAAAATCTTCCTCTGTTGCTTCGATCTTCTCAGCTTCTACTATAGCCTCGAGTACAAGTCTTGACTGGATACGCTTAAGAGCCTGGGGCTTAACCTGATCCATGAACTTGTCTGTAGACATACCTGTGAACTGGAGATACTGATCAAATGAAAGTCCCTGCTGCTGGATGTTCTGTGCGAACTCTTCTACCATCTGTCTCTGCTGTGTCTCGAGCATTGCATCCGGGATCTCCATCTTCGCGTCATTTATGATAGCTTCAACAACTGCCTCTTCCTTTGCATCGGCAGCCTGCTTAGCCTTCTTCTCTGAAAGATTCTTCTTTAAGTCTTCCTTATACTCAGCAAGTGTGTCAAACTCAGATACTTCTGAAGCGAACTCATCATCAAGCTCGGGAAGCTCCTTCTGCTTGATCTCCTTAACTACACACTTGAATACAGCAGCCTTGCCTGCAAGGTCTTCTGCATGATAATCTTCGGGGAATGTAACATTGACTTCGCATTCCTCACCGATGTTCTTTCCGATGAGCTGCTCCTCGAATCCGGGTATGAATGCACCGGAACCGATTGTAAGAGGATAATTCTCACCCTTTCCGCCTGTGAATGCAACACCGTCAACATATCCGTCGAAATCTATAACTGTATCATCTTTATCCTGAACAGCTCTGTCGGTAACGCTGATGCTTCTTGCATTGTTCTCGCGCTCCTTCTCGATAGCTGCATTGATCTCGTCCTCGGTAACTTCTGTGTCAACCTTGTCGATCTTTACACCCTTATACTTTCCAAGCTTAACTTCAGGCTTTAATGCAACCTCAGCAGTGAAGATGAAAGGCTTTCCGGGCTCTAACTGAACTGCCTCGATCTTGGGTGTTGATGTAATCTCCTCACCGCACTCATCGTAAGCCTTCTCATATGCTTCGGGGATGACCTGGTTGGCAGCTTCCTCAAGGAATACTCCCTTACCGTACATCTTCTCTACCATTGCACGCGGAACCTTACCTTTTCTGAATCCGGGTATGGATATCTGCTTCTTCTGTTTCTGATATACTTTCTCAATGGCTTTATCAAGCTCCTCGTAAGGTACCTCGATGGTAAGCTTAGCCATTCCTTTTTCCAATTTTTCAACCTGTACGCTCATTTTTATTGTTTCCTTCCTAATATTTCTGATTACAGACGGCATATATTATAGCATAATACTTTTCTAAAATCTACACAGTATTTATGCCCTGAAAACGATTTTTTTAGCCATTTCGTCGGCATATTCACGACCCTGAATGGCCGCAATGATCTCAAGTGCAAAAGGTATTGCCGTGCCGAGTCCCCTGCTTGTTATCACGTTTGCATCACGATTTACTTCGTTATGATTAACATCAGCTCCCGTAAGCTCACCGTCCATACCGGGATATATGCAGGCTTTTTTCCCTACCAAGTATCCGCCGTGTCCCAGGATCTTCGGTGCGGCACATATTGCACAGACGTATTTTCCTGCATCGTACATCTGCTTTACAGCCGCCTGTACAAAAGAGTTCGCTTCCATGTTGTCGGTTCCCGGAGCTCCACCCGGGATAACAAGTACATCATCTGAAGAAAAATCATGTTCCTCTATTATCTCATCAGCGACTATCGTTATATTATGAGAGCCTGTGACTGTTATGTCACCGCTTATGGATATGATACTAAGATCCATTTTGGCTCTTCTTAATATATCAACAACATTGAGTGCCTCACACTCCTCGGTCCCCTGTGCAAAAAGCAGTGCTACCTTTGTCATAAAATCTATCCTTTCAATCAGTTAAACTCTGAACCCGTATATGTATCGCCATTGTCAGGTGCGATATCATTTACTTTCTCTTCAACTATATCAGAAGCCGATACTTCCTCTTCTTTTACTTCATAGCCGTTTGTTTCGTCTTGACTTGCTTCGTTATTATATGAACTCTCTTCAAAAGCCGATCCGCGAAGTCTCTCTTCTCTTCTTCTTTCAACTTCTGCGATCATGCGGCTACGATCCTTGTTAAAGATGTTCTCAAGCTCGTTGCTGTAACCGAAGACTGCATCCGGGAAGACAGATGCGAAATAGTTCATCATCTCATCTGTAGTGTCCTTCTTTGCAGGAACCTGAACAGTCTTACCGTTCTTAAGTCTTATCTTTATGTAATACTGCTTGCTGACCGTGATGAATGCGGATTTATTCTTTACTATGTAGGGATATATCCACAGTACATCCTTTGCACGTGCGAAATCGAAACTCATCGCACTCTCATAAATGAAGAATTCATCGTTTGCTCTTACACCGTATCTTTCAGGTGTTGATTCTCTGAATCTTTCAATACGGCTGAATGCAAGATCTTTGCTTCCTACCTCGTTAGCATAAGCCGTAACATCCTTTAGGTGATCTCCGAACAGTGCGTAGAACAAAAGCGCTATTCCTGCGATAAGGAATATTGCTGCAACGATTATACCAGCATAATCTGTCTCTTCGGTTCTCTATCCGGCTTTTGCACCTACCAAAACATAAGGAGCAAAGTACTGTTTAACTTCATCGACCGACATATCATATGCCGCAGCACATTCTTCCATATATGAATTGTAATAAGCAAGATCATCACCCGTAAGTCTCTGAATCTTACCCTTTACGGTGAAGTAATCAAGCTTGCTGTAATCAAGCTCCTCTCCTGCGTTTTCGGCAGCGATGATATCATTCATCAGATTGTATGCTCTGTCGTTTTTCTTGCCCCTTAATTCAACGCCCACATACTCGGTGCCTTCAGGTCCCATGCTGACGAAGTAATCTCTCTGAACTTCCTTGTCTGATGTTCCGTCGGTGAAATAGCAGTAATAATCATAAACATAGTAAACGGTTATCCTTGCTCTTCCTTCCTGTATCTGATCTGCCGTGATCTCATCAAGGTTCTGCTCTTCTCCTACCGGGATATAATCCGAAAAGAATATCAAAAGCAGTAACAATCCCACTGCAGCTATTCCCAGCGCAAGCAGCGCCATTCTTCTTTTTATCTTTTTCTCAACCTGTTTCATAATCTCCTCTTTGCCCTTCCGTACAGTTTGCATAACTTATATATCTCATCGGCCACAGACTCGTTAATCAAGTTCTTTTCAAGTCTCCATTTCCAGTTGTTTCCCAGTGTAGACGGAAAATTCATCCTGGCTTCGCCGCCAAGTCCCAGATAATCCTGCATAGGAACTATGCATGTATCGGCAACACTTCCAAGTCCTGCACGAAGCATCTTGTTAACGGCATCCTTCGATGTCTTTATATCAAGATATCTTTTGGCAAACGATCTGTCAGACTTTGCCAGTGTGTCGAACCAGTGTCTGGTTGTATCGTTATCGTGTGTTCCGGTATAAACTACGCAGTTTCGCTCATAGTTATGAGGAAGATAATCGCTCTCTTCCCTTGAATCAAAAGCAAACTGCAATACTTTCATTCCGGGAAAACCTGACCTCTTGACCATCTTTATGACAGAATCCGTCAAAAATCCGAGATCTTCCGCTATGACCTGCTTCTTTCCAAGCTTTTCTTTCATGCATTTGAACAGATCAAGCCCCGGACCAGGAAGCCATTCGCCAACGATGGCATTCTCGCTTCCGAAAGGTATCGCATAGAACTCGTCAAATCCTCTGAAATGATCGATACGAACGATATCATAGAGTTTAAAACAGTGCTCCATCCTCATCATCCACCATTCATATCCTGTCTGCTTGTGATAATCCCATTTATACAAAGGATTGCCCCAGAGCTGTCCCAGAGCGGTAAAAGCATCCGGCGGACATCCTGCCACATTGACAGGATCACAGTTCTCATCAAGATCAAAGAGTTCTGGATGAGACCATGTGTCAGAACTGTCCATAGCCACATAGATTGGTATGTCACCCACTATCTGTATGCCTTTTTCATTGGCATAGGCTTTGAGTGCTTTCCACTGTCTGTAGAAAAAGAACTGCTGGAAACAGTAGCACTCTATCTCATCGGCCAGTTTCTTTCTGTATTTATCCAGTGCTGATTTTTTACGCAACTTAAGATCATCATCCCAGCTCGTCCATCCGGCTCCGAGATGATCATCCTTGACAGACATATAGAGCGCATAGTCATCCAGCCAGAAAGCATTTTCTTTTTTGAATGCTATAAACTCCTTGTCTTTCGATATGTCACTTTTTTTGTATGCTTTTTTTAGAAGCGCAAACTTTGCTTTATATAAAAGCTCATAGTCCACGCTGTCAGGTGCACCGTAATCGTAAGCCTCACAGTCTTTTTCGCTTAGCCAGCCCTTATCGATGAACTCATTAAGGTCAATGTAATAAGGGTTGCCTGCAAAGGTCGAGAATGACTGATAAGGTGAATCTCCAAAGCCTGTCGGACCCAAGGGCAGTATCTGCCACAGGGATTGTCCGGCCCTGTCAAGGAAATCAACAAACGCATACGCATTTTTACTGAAAGTGCCTATGCCGTATCTTCCGGGCAGGCTGGATATAGCTAATAGTATTCCGCTTTTTCGCATATTTAAATTTACTCCGTACTGGTCAGATGCCAGATGTCATCATTGTACTGCTTGATCGTTCTGTCAGATGAGAAGAAGCCTGCTTTAGCAATGTTCACAAGCATCATCCTGTTCCATCTGTCTCTGTCTGCATAATCGTCAAGCATCTTATCCTTGACTTTGATGTAATCCTCAAGATCAAGGAGCGTCATGAACCAGTCCTTATTCAAAAGCTCATTATAGAGTCTCTCAAGTTTTTCCTTGTTTCCTGTCTTAATTACCTGCTTGCTTACGATGAAATCAACCGCCTGTTTGATGGTCTTGCTCTTCTTGTAGTAATCCTTCGAAACATAATCGGCCTTTGCGTAATGCTCGATGACAACGTCAGATTTTTCTCCGAAGATATATATGTTCTCATCTCCGACAAGTTCATGTATCTCCACATTCGCGCCGTCATCGGTTCCGAGTGTAACGGCACCGTTTAACATGAACTTCATGTTACCCGTACCACTCGCTTCCTTGCTGGCAAGTGAGATCTGCTCGGATATATCACATGCAGGTATGAGTCTTTCTGCATAACTTACATTGTAATTCTCCACCATGACAACCTTCATGTAAGGAGAAACATCGGGATCCTTATTTATGATCTCCTGCAGACACAGGATCAGATGAATGACATCCTGTGCGATGATGTAAGCGGGAGCAGCCTTTGCTCCGAAAATGAATGTAACCTTTGCTGAAGGTTTTTTGCCATTCTTTATCTCAAGATATCTGTGAATGATATAGAGCGCATTCATCTGCTGACGTTTGTACTCATGCATTCTCTTTATCTGTATATCAAAGATGGAAGTCGGATCGATATCAACACCCTCATGCTCTTTGATATAAGCAGCAAGCGCTTTCTTCTTTTCGTCCTTGATGCCTCTTATCTTTGAAGCAAATTCCTTGTCATCCGCATATTCGAGCAGCTTCTCAAGCTTTGCTGCATCCTTCTTGTATTCTTTTCCGATGGTCTCACAGATCAGTGCATCAAGTTCCCTGTTGCAGCTCATTAGCCATCTTCTAAACGTGATGCCGTTGGTCTTGTTGTTGAACTTCTCGGGATATATCTTATAAAAATGATTAAGCTCTGTGTCTTTTAATATATCCGTATGAATTGCCGCAACACCGTTTATCGAATATCCGTAATGGATATCCATGTGTGCCATATGTACTCTCTTATCCTTATCTATGATGGCAACCTTGGGATCCTTGAATTTCTTCTTGGCCTTCTTGTCAAGTTCCTTGATTATAGGAACAAGCTGCGGAACAACCTTCTCTAGATACTTGAGAGGCCATTTTTCAAGTGCTTCCGCAAGTATCGTATGGTTGGTGTAGGCGCATGTCTTGCTGACAACATCTATTGCCTCATCCATCGAGAATGCCTTCTCCTCAACAAGTATCCTTATCAATTCGGGGATGACCATTGAAGGATGCGTATCGTTTATCTGGATGGCGCAGTGCTCGTCAAGCTTTCTAAGATCCACATGATTCTCACGCATCTCCCATAGGATCAGCTGTGCTGCATTGCTTACCATGAAGTATTCCTGATATATACGGAGCAGATTTCCTGCTTCATCAGAATCATCTGGATACAAGAACAATGTAAGGTTCTTTTCTATATCCTTTTTGTCAAAATCGATACCCTTCTTAACGATCGATTCATCAACACTCTCAACATCAAAAAGATGAAGCTTGTTCACACCGCTGTCATAACCTATAACATCTATGTCATAGAGTCTTGACGTAACCTTATGATCACCGAAAACAACATCAAACTTTATGTCGGTCTTGTTAAGCCATGAGGGATGTTCTATCCACGGATTCGGTGTAGCTGACTGAGCCCTGTCCTTGAACACCTGCTTGAACAGACCGTAGTGATAATTAAGACCTATTCCGTCACCGGGAAGGTTTAATGTTGCAAGCGAATCCAAAAAGCATGCAGCAAGTCTTCCAAGACCGCCGTTGCCAAGAGACGGTTCAGGTTCGCACTCTTCTATTAAGTTTATATCCTTGCCGTATTTTGCAAGAACTGTTTTTACTTTGTCATAAACTCCTAAGTTTATCAGATTATTCGCAAGGAGTCTTCCGATAAGAAACTCCATGGAGATATAGTAGACTTTCTTAGGACCGGATATCTCGGTCGTAGACTCCGTAAGGGACTTTGTCAGATATAAAGTACAGTAATAGACTTCCTTGTCAGAACACTCTTCAAGCTTCTTTCCGAATACCTTGTCGGCAATGGAAACAAGTTCATCTTCAATGTGATCTTCAATTATATTCCTTTTTAATGTTGCCTGCAGAGACATATCTTCCTCCTTGACCTGTTACCCTGTGATACAGCAGGGCTGATTAAAGCTCCAAATTATATAATAACATATATTCACAAAAGAATATATGAAGTTTTTATCCTTTCGATCCTTCTTTGTTTCTATGAAAAAGAAAGTAAAACGGCATACACGGGATAAGCACCATAAGGATAAGGTCTGCCAGTCTTGATAAGAACTGTCCCGCATAGCAATAAACGTAAACAGCATCTGTTGAATACATGATCGTATCAAATCCTCTGATCATATCTGTTTTTTTAGAAAGCATGAAATAAATGCTGTTGATGATAAAAAGCACAAATATATGATGCATCATCACATTGAATGTATTTCTTCCTAAATAGGCAAGTATCCTGTTTAAAGGAAAAGCTTCTCCGACAAGTGAAAGAAGACGTGATACAAAAAGCCAGAAAAGTATTCCTGTCATAACCGTTATGAATGGGATTATAGGCCCGTTTGCAAATCCCGTTACCCATACTGTGCTGAAGGCAAGTCCGCCGCAAAATCTGGTAAGCAAAAACTGGATTACCAAAATAACTGCCAGTGACAAAACATTGAACAATGCACTATCTTTCAGTCTGCCTTCAACAAACAGCTTGTATATCCTTCCGAACTGGATGCCGAAGAACATTATGAATATCCTTCCTATATCCTTGTAATGCCCCCAGACATGTCCTCCTATCGCAAGCCATACTGTCATTATCCCGAGTATTGTGTATCCTGCAAACAGAAGTATCTCCACATATTCTTTCTTCAATCCGCGAAGAATACCAAAAGCGATCTTTCTTACAAATATATTGATAATTTCCGTAACGAACAGTGCCGGTATGAACCAGGAAGGGAAATTCAGCATGAACTGATGACCGCCAAGAAAAGGTGCGATAAAAAGATTATAGGGAGATACTGTCCCTCCGATGGTGATACCCTGGGTATTAAGTGCTGTGGACATGAGACCGTAAAAGAAGTTCCATGCAAAATACGGAACAAGAAGATTCCTGATCTTCCTTGTGATATACCCTGTGATATCTTTCTCATCCCTTTCCTTCAAAAAGTATCCCGAGATAAACAGGAATATATAAACATGAAACGAATAATACGGAAAAAGGCCGAATACATTAAAGATCTGCAGATCAAGATGACCCGCGACCACAAATATGATCCCAAGTGCAGCAAGTATACGCATGTTTATGTTTTCATCATTCGTATGCTGTGTTCTTTTTACATTGAGTTTAAATACATCGCTTATGATGTTCATCATCTTCCCCGTGCGGCCGTATCTTTCAATAATTAAGCCTAAAGGACATTTTATCATAAATCATTGCTTTTTTAATCCCATAATATTAAAATAAACCATACATGTTTTAAGAAAGAACGAGGTTATAACGATGAATGTAGTATGTTTGGATCTTGAAGGCGTGCTTGTCCCCGAGATATGGATCGCTTTTTCCGAGGCAACGAATATCCCGGAACTCAGAAGGACCACACGTGATGAACCCGATTATGATAAGCTGATGAGATTCAGGATCGAGATCCTAAAAGAGCACGGACTCGGATTAAAAGAGATTCAGGATACCATCGCTACGATAGAGCCCTTGGAGGGTGCAAAGGAATTCCTTGATCAGTTAAGGGAACTTACTCAGGTAGTTATATTAAGTGATACATTCGATCAGTTCGCAAAGCCTCTTATGAAGAAGCTCGGATGGCCCTCACTTTTCTGCAACACACTCGAGGTTGCAGAAAGCGGTGAGATCACAGGATTCAAGATGCGCTGTCCGCAGTCAAAGCTTACAACGGTTAAAGCTCTTCAGTCATGCGGCTTTGATACGATAGCTGCAGGTGACAGTTTCAACGATCTTGGAATGATACAGGCCAGCAAGGCAGGCTTCCTCTTCCGTACGACTGATGCGATCAAGAAGGAATATCCTCAGTATCCTGCACTTGAGACCTACGATGAGTTTTTAAATGCCATAAAGGCTGCACTTTAAAGATGAGCGACAAAAAAGAACGTCTGTGACGTTCTTTTTTTGTGCTTTCCTTCAATTTACTTCTTAAGCGGTGGCTTGATCCTTACCTTGTACAGAAGCTTTAACTTTTCCCAGTTTCCTTCAACACGGAGTTTTCCGTTCTTCATCGCTTCCAAAATGTTCATACTGCCGTCCGCTATAGCTATAAGGGTCTCGGCATCTCCTATCAGAAGACCGTCCCTGTCAAAATACTCATAGGGTTCGACACATACCTGTCTGGCCGCTATCTCAACGTAAAACTTACCCTCACCTTCTCCGGTGATATTGACCTGAACCGCAACATGTTCGAACACTTCTCGTGCATCGGCGTTTTCCAAGCCATCCCTTACTCTGTCCACAATCTCATAATATTCCATATCACGGCTCCTTTCCTTCATATTTATAATGTAAGTATAGCATAATACTTTAGTCCGCTCAAGTAATATTTCTGACAATATGCCCTATTTCCTTTATTTGTTGCACTATTTTGTTTTCCATATACATTTTCTCGAATATATTGAATAATTCCCCGAACAATAGTAAAATTGTTACGACAGATTTGCACGTCTTTTTATCGATAGGTGGAATAAAATATGAAGGAATGGGTATATCGTTTTACACGGTCTTTTTTGTGTACAACTATTTTTGCTATTTTTGTTTTAATCCTTTTGCCTTTCGGCTCTTATGCCGACTCAGTAACCAGAAGGGATCTGTTTGGAACAGGTTCTGATTACACATCTATTCTTTATGACTCCAACAATGGACTTCCTACATCGGATGCCAATGATATAGTACAGAGTTCCGACGGTTTCATATGGATCGGTTCATACTCGGGACTGGTAAGATACGATGGCACTAACTTCCATCGCTTTGATTCAACAACGGGCGTCACAAGTGTATACAGTCTCTATGTAGATTCCAAAGACAGGATCTGGATAGGTACCAATGAAAACGGTGTTGCATACTATGATCACGGCACTCTGTTTTCTTACGGCCATATAGAGGGAATGACCTCATATTCCATACGTACAATGGTGGAGGACAGCGACAGAAACATACTCATTGGAACAACCGAGGGACTCTGCTACATTGATCCCGAACTTAAATTCCATATGATAAACGATCCTCAGATAAACGCAACATACATCACTTCTCTCGTACGTACCACAGATGACAGGATCTTCGGCCTTACCAAGGACGGAGCACTCTTTGAGATGAAAAATCACAGGATTGCCTCCTTCTACAACCCCGAACAGCTCGGCTTAAATCCCATACACTGTATTTATCCCGATCCCGACGATCCCAAGTATATTCACATGGGTACCATCGACTCGGATTACCTGATAGTTGATGTAAGCAAGGGACTCAGGATCGAGAGACTCTTTTCAGTGTCTCCTTTAAAGGATATAAACTGCATCCATAAAGTCGATGATCTTTTCTGGGTCTGCTCCACAAACGGTATAGGATATGTCGACAGTTCAAATGAATGTACCTTCCTTTCCGATATTCCCATGGACAATTCGGTAACGAGAATGATCACGGATCATGAGAACAACCTGTGGTTTTCTTCATCAAGACAGGGTGTGATGAAGCTTGTACCGGACAGATTCACTGATATAAGCAAACTGGCAGGGCTCGATACCATCGTAGTAAACTCAACCTGTGTTTTAAAAGATACTCTCTGGCTTGGTACAGACAGCGGTCTTGTTCTTATAGACACCGATACATATACACGTGAATACAACGATCTTACCACGCTTTTGGACGGCGTGAGGATCAGAAGCATAAAGCCTGATACTAACGGTAATGTATGGATCTGCACCTACAGTAACAACAGCCTTATATGCTACACTCCCGCAGGAAAGGCGATCACTTACAATGAGTCAAACGGTCTTGATTCCGACAGGATAAGAGACATAAAAGAATGTATGGACGGCTCTCTTGCGGTCGCAACCGGCGGTAAGGGAATGTACATAATAGAAAACGGTATTGTTAAGACTCATCTTGGGCCCAATAACGGACTGAGCAATCCCGAGATTCTTACCATAGAAGAAGGTCCTGACGGGAAGCTGTATCTTGGTACCGACGGCGACGGGATATATATCTATGATAAAGGAGAGATAACACACCTTGGGCTGTCTGACGGCCTGACAAGCGGTGTTATCATGCAGATTAAATGGGATGAAAAGAATCAGCTGTTCTGGCTTATCACCTCTAACTCCATTGAATATATAAAAGACGGTGAGATCATCCCCATAACGACTTTCCCTTACTCAAATAACTTTGATATCTTCTTAGATACTCATGGTGGAGCATGGATCCTGTCTTCTAACGGTATATATATAACCAAAGTTGACGAGCTGATCGCAGATAAAAATATCCAGTACAGTTTTTACAATACCAAAAGCGGTCTTCCATATATAACGACCAGTAACTCAAGAAGTTTCCTCGATGATATGGGAAAACTCTATATATCGGGAACGACCGGTGTATGCGCCGTAAACATCAATCAGGAAACCGGAAACAATGACACTGTGCTTCTTTCCATACCTTCTGTTGAGATCGACGGACGTACACAGTATCTTAAAGATACATCGACTATCCGCATTCCGGCAGGATGCAAACGTGTTGACATAGACATTTATGCGATCACCTACGGACTTAACAATCCTAGGGTCAGCTACTTCCTTGAAGGCTTTGAAAAGCAGCCCTTTACTACTACCAAGCAGGAACTGGGCATTGTAACATACACAAACCTTGACGGAGGCACTTATACCTTCCATCTGAATGTTATAAATGATGAAACAGGTGAGATCGACAAGTCAGCCACGATAACACTCATAAAGGAAACGAGTGTATATGAGAGCAAGTGGTTCTGGGTTCTTCTGACTCTTATCATAGTTTCCATCGTCGCATATGCCATCTGGAACCATTTCAAAAAGCTCAATGCAGAACTGTTAAGGAAACAGGATGCCGACCGCAAATTCATAGGCCAGATCATGCATGCATTTGCCAAATGCATAGACTTAAGAGATACCCAGAACAGAGGTCACTCTTTCAGAGTCGGTTATTATACAAAACTTTTGTCGCAGAAGCTTGCCGAAAAGAGAGGATATGACAAGGATCAGATAAATGAGTTCTATAACATAGCACTCCTTCATGATATAGGTAAGCTGTCTATACCCGATAAGATATTAAACAAGACAGAAAGACTCGATGATGAAGAATACGAGATCATGAAGACTCATGCTAAAAACGGTGCCGAGATGCTTGAGGAAGTGAGCATCTTAAAAGACTTCTCTGCCGGAGCAGGCTGTCATCATGAGAGAATAGACGGCAAAGGATATCCAAACGGTCTTGAAGGCAAAGATATTCCAGAAGTCGCAAAGATAATCGCCGTTGCTGACTGTTTTGATGCGATGTACTCAACAAGGCCTTACAGAAAGATACTTGATATAGAGGTCGTAATGAATGAGATAAAGAGGATCCGCGGAACACAGCTTGATGAGGAAGTATGTGACGCATTGTTTGAGTTGTATGAAGACGGCGAGCTTGACAGAACAAAAGTAGATGCAGCAGTGTTTGCAACTCACGCCGAGCATGCAGGACGCGATAAAGATGAAAACGGCAACAAGGATGATAAAAAGGATGACAGTGAGGCCTTCCAGAAGAGCCTCGGTCTGTAGAGAGGTAATAAACAATGGGTAAACTCAAAGCATTCATCAGTCCGGTGAGTAATAACCCCGATAACAAACATGAACATAAAAACATCCATCCCTTTGTTATGATGTTCTTTCTTTTGCTTGTCTGTTTTGTGATCTCATACATAGTACCGGCCGGCAACTATGAGAGGCTCACAACAGCTGATGGGACTGAGCTTATAGATCCGGACTCTTTTATATATGTTGAAAGAACTCCCGTAACGCTCTGGCAGTTGCTCTTATCGGTGACACAGGGACTGCAGCAGGGAGCTTCCATCATCTTCTTTCTTTTCATAATAGGTGGTATGTTCTCAATCTTAAATGCTACATCCGCAATTAATGTCGGTATCGCAAACATGCTTAAAAAACTTAAGGGCAAGGAATTTCTGATAATACCGATACTTATGATCTTTTTTGGCTGCGGTTCGGCTTTTTGCGGAAACTTTGAAGAGTTTTTGATCTTTGTTCCTCTTATTTTGGCCATATGCATAACAACAGGTTATGATTCGCTCACAGCCGTTGGTATAATCTTTTTGGCTGCAGCTGCAGGCTACGGCGGAAGCATCACCAACTCTTTTACGGTAGGTACGGTTCAGGAGATCGCAGGACTGGAAAGATTTTCAGGGATGAACTTAAGGATAGTACTGTTTATCGTCCTTGAAACAGCTTCCATCATATATGTCCTGTGGTATTCAAGGATCATAAAGAAAACTCCCAAGCTTAGCGGAGCCTATGAATACGATGAAAAATATAATAAGGAAAAGAAACTGAATCTTGATAAGGTATCACCCTTAACATCAAGACAGACTCTTGTCCTTATCATGTTCGGAGCAGGTATAGCCATATCGGTATGGGGTATCATAATTTTAGGGTACTATGTGGACGAACTGGCCGCCATCTTCCTTTTAACGGGTATCCTCGGTGGATTTCTGGGCGGATTAAAGCCAAGTGAGATATGCCGTGCGTTCGAAAAAGGCTGTCATGACATGCTTTTGCCTTCTCTTATGATCGGACTCGCCAATTCTATAGTAGTGCTTTTGAGCGATGCAAACATACTGGATATCTTCATTCACTATCTTGCTGAGGGTATGGACAGGATACCGACAGTTCTTTTAGCATGCGTGATGTTCCTTATACACAGTATCTTCAATGTGGTTGTCCCCTCGGGAAGCGCTCAGGCTGTCACCACCATGCCTCTTATGATCCCTATAGCGGATGCGGCAGGGATAACCAGACAGACTGCGGTTCTTGCCTACCAGTTGGGTGATGCTTTCACAAACGTACTTGCACCCACAGGTGGTGAGATACTTGCAGCTCTTGCCATATGCAAAGTTCCGTACGGCAAATGGCTCAGATTCCTTCTGCCGATATTTGTCATATGGTGTCTGATAGCACTCGTGTTCCTTGTATATGCGACTCAATCCAGTTACGGGCCAATGTAAGGGGCAGTGCTAATATTTCTTGTACAAACCTCATTACTCTGCTATAATTTTTTTTGGTTTTTGTTTATAGAGAGGACATAAATATGCAATACATATTCAGCGTGATATCACTTCTCGGAGGTCTGGCCATGTTCCTTTACGGAATGCGGCTTATGGGAAGTAACCTTAAAGAAGGCTCCTCCGGTACTCTGAAAGTGGTAATGAGTAAAGTCACAGACAGTTATTTCAAAGCTTTTCTTTTAGGCATAGCGGTGACCGCTATCATCCAGTCCTCCACTGCAACCATAGTAATCACTTCCGGTCTTGTTGCCGCAGGTATCATAACACTTGACCAGTCTCTTGGTATAATCATTGGTGCCAACGTCGGTACAACTGTAACAGGTCAGATAATCAGACTTCTTGATGTCGAAGCCGAATCAGGCTCTATCTTAAGATTTTTCCAACCGTCAACTTTAGCTCCGCTTGCTTTGATCATAGGTGTGGCTCTGATTATGTTCTGCAAGTTCTCAAAATCAGACAGGATCGGCGGTATCGCAGTCGGTTTCGGAATACTTTTCTCAGGGCTCTTAAACATGACCGCATCGGTCAATGATTTCGCGAGTGGTGGTTTTATCGAAAAAGTCTTCACCAGCATGGGAGATAATCCTCTGCTTGGCTACATATCCGGTGCAGGTGTAGCATTTATCCTCCAGAGTTCTTCAGCTTCCATCGGTATACTCCAGGCTTTCTCCATGGCATGGGGAATCCCGTTTAAAACGATCTATATAGTACTCGTAGGTATATATTTAGGTGACTGTGTTACCACCGCTATCGTATGCTCCATAGGTGCCAATCCCGAGTCCAAACGAGTCGGGCTCATAAATATACTTTACAACTTAAGTAAGTCAGTCCTTGTTATAGCAGTAGTCACTATTGTACACCATATGGGGCTGCTGGATGGTCTCTGGACAAGACCTTTAAGTTCCGGCGGCATCGCAAACGCCAACACTGTATTCAATCTGGGATGTGCTCTGGTACTGCTCCCAGTTGTTAAGATATTCAAAAAGCTGGCTCTTAAGATCGTAAAAGATGATTCCAAAGAGACCAACAAATATGCAGATAAGATTACGGCACTCAACCCGGTATTCTTCTCAATGCCTGCTATCGCATTAAACAGCTGCTATGATGTTTTAAGCACTATGCAGACATCATCATATGAAAGCATCGATAAGGCGTTTGAACTCATAACGGATTTCAATGAAAATATCTTCAAAGAGATCATGGAGGAAGAAGAAAACATTGATATGCTCACCGATAAGGTAGACAACTATCTCGTACAGATGTCTCCTCATATCACCGAAGATCACTTCATACATATACTCACACAGTATCATAAGTTAGTATCAGAGTTTGAGCATCTGGGTGACTATGCGGTTCATATTGCAGAGACCGCCAAAGAAATGCATGATGAGGATATACAGTTATCAAGCATGGCTTTAAAAGAGCTCTCCCTTATCAGGCTTCTGTTAAGTTCGATAATGGACTATGCAAAGCGTGCATTTGACAAGCGTGATATGGATGCAGCTTCACATATCGAACCTTTGGAAGAGGTTATGGATGATCTTGCAAACACCCTTCATGATAATCATTTAAAGAGACTTCGTGAGGGTCAGTGCAGCGTAAGAGCCGGCATCATGTTTTTGGATATTTTAACGAACTCATCAAGGATCAGCGACACATGTTCAAATGTCGGAATAGCGACCATAATCCGTGTACATCCCGAGCGTGCCAAACTTGCTCACTCTTATATATCTTCACTCCATCAGGGTGATGATAAAAAATACAATGAAGAGTATCAGAAAGCTCACGATCTGTATTTCAGACAGCTTTCGGAATAAGAACCCATATAAAAACAGCCGCAAACGTTGTTTGTGGCTGTTTTTATATCATATTTAAACACAATCAAATAAAAGGTAATCTTTAATTACCGGTCACAGATCGCAGTTTGATACTGTTCCTTTAGCCCAGGGGCTTCCCACATCACATCTGCCGTGATGATAATGCTCCTTAACTGTACCCTCCTGCTGGTCTTCTTCAAACTTAACGGAAAGTCTTCCGACACCGCTTTCCATCTTTGAATCGATCATGTTCATTATCTCATCGATCTTGGATTCGTCCATCATAGTCTCCTACTTTTCTATGTTCTCATATCTTAAGAAGATCTTGTCGGCTCCGCATACATGCTTTGTGCCGTCATCATCGATAATGACATAATCTCCTTCTTCTATGAAAGTACGGCCTCTCCTGTGATTAATGTACGGGCAGACTACAGTTCCGTTTTCCTTGGTGATCTTTATGAGTCTGTCTGTCACTATCCACATCTTGGTCACCACATCCGAAAAAGGCTCCCAACCATCTTCGAGATTGCTGCCAACCTTATACTCGAAAACATCAGCTTCAATAGGTGTTCTTTTACATCTCATGGCGTATACCTCCTTCTGTAACTTAAGTATATCATACCAGACAGTCCGCACTCAAGCATTCGTCTTCTTCTTTTCGAGAGCAACGAGCAGATAATCCTTATAAACAAAATCTATAATAGCTGCAAACGGTATCGCAAGAAGGATACCTACCACACTGAACATGTTTCCGCCGACTATTATCGTTATTAAGATCAACAGCCCCGATACTCCGAGTGAATTGCCAAAGAGTTTTGGCTTTATCACATAACCGTCTATTGTCTGAAGCACAAGAGCGAATATGATAAAGGCAAGTGAATGCCATGGATTTACCAGAACAAGGATAAAAGCTCCGATCACTCCTCCTATGATGGGTCCGAATGTCGGGATCAGGTTCGTCGCTGCTATGACAACAGAGATCATTCCCACATACTGCATACCCATGATACTCATAAATATCGCATTTATGACACCTATAAGTATGCATTCGATGAGACTGTATATGATATAGTGTGACAGTATATCATCACATCTTACAAGGAACGTTCTGAATGAAGTATAGCTCTTTTGAGGCAAAACAGCCTTTAACAGTCTTGCTACTCCTGATTTAACGGAATCCTTTGCCATTAGCAGATAGATTGAAAGTATCAGTCCCAAAAGCCAGTTGACAAGTGATTTGCCTACACCTGCACTTGCATCAACAATATTTTCTATGTTGTCCGATGCGTAATCCATTACGGTCTTCCATATATTTTCGGAAGAAGCCATTATCTTATCTATATCGACATATTTTGTTATCTGCCATTTGATTGTCAGTTCCTTTAACGCAATAAGGTATCCGTCAAGATTTCCGGAAAATGCCTTGACACTGTCAACCAGCTGGGGGATCAAAGTACCAAGTATGAATCCTATCATCAAAAGGACCGTTATGACTGCCAGTACTGTTGATACGGACCACCTAAGCTTCTCTTTTTTCATCTTTTTGAACACCTTCTTATCAAAGAATCTTGCAAGAGGGTTCATAAGATATGCCAGTACACATCCTAAAAACAGCGGTGTGAAATACCCGAGAAACGTTCTTATCACACCAAGTACGCTTGTAAGGTTTGAAAGTACCACATACAGAATGACCGCACAGCATGCTATGAGCATTCCGTTATACCATTTTTTGTTCTTTAGATCATTAAGCTTCATTTCTTTAGTCTATTCCTTCTTTTCCTTCGTTTCTTTAAGCATGACAAAATTCTTGCTTCCGTCATCCTGTGTGACTATCTTTACCTGCGGAAGACTCTCAATATATTTACTCAGCTTTGAATATCCAAGCTCCTTATATTTGAAATTCGGGAATTTGATATGTATATCTCTTCCAAGATCTCCGAGTTCAGGTCTTCCTGCCGCTTTATCAAGTATGTACTTCTCAAGTTTTTGTGTTATATCCTGCTTCTTTTCCTGCTGTTTTCTTACTATATAAGCCGAAGATCCCTTCTGCTTTACTTCAAATTTGGTCTCATCCTCTATAAACTTCCTGAAAAGCGAATAACCATAGTTTCTCTCATCAAAATCAGCAAATTCTCTCTGAAGCTGGCTCTTGGTCGATCCAAGATATGCTTCCTCGCCCCTGCTCTCGGCCTGCTGAACGATATAGTTGATAGCCATCTTTATTTCACTGAGCGGAGTTACGGCACTGTCCTTCTTTTCAGGTCCGTCATATGAATCTGAATCGTCATCGGTGATCTTGTCTAAAAATTTATACTCGTTGCACGCGGAAATGAATGTCTTTGAGGCATCACTCTTTCCCATGCCGATGACTCTCTTTCCTCCCTCGCGAAGCCTGTTGGCAAGCCTTGTAAAATCGCTGTCGGAAGTTACTATACAGAATCCGTCCACATTGTTCTGATAAAGGATATCCATGGCATCTATGACAAGCATGATATCAGCCGCATTCTTTCCCGTCTTGTATATGGCCTGGTGGATCGGGACTATGGCATAATCAAGCCCTCTCTTGGCCCAGTCTGACATCTTGGGATTGGAAAAATCACCATACATTCTCTGGAATGATATATCACCGTACTGCTTAAGCTCCTTTAGTACCACATCCAGGTATTTAACGCTGGTATTTTCCGCATCTATGAGAAGTGCTATCTTTTCATTCATATAAGACTCCTTGTGCTAATACATCTTAATATATAATACCACCATAAAAAAACAGAGGCAATAAACCCATAGGATTTATCGCCTCTTTAAAGAATTCAAAAAGTATTAGTTTGCACCCTTCTCAAGAGCAAGTGTTCTTGTTGTAAGATCACATACTTCAGAAGGTCCGTAGTACTGGATAGCACCGGGATATGTGAATGCAGTCTTAACTGCCCACTCTTCTCTGTGTGCTTCAAAGTACTTAAACGGTGCGCCGTCAAGTTCAACAAGAGCCTTACGGATAACAGGCTTGTCCTGACCGTTTCTTCTCTCGATGTTCATCATCTTTGTTATAGGCATACCGCCTGCAACCCACTCTTCAGCAGGCTTTGAAAGATTTGAAACCTTTGAAAGATATCCTGTGTAACCGTACTGAATGAGCATGAATGCATTGTATCCGAGTGAATAGCAGTAATCTGCATCAAAGTTAGAAGGGAATGCACATCTTCCTTCGTAACCGAAGAAGTGATGCTGTGCTCCGAACTTACCCTTGTATGTTCCTGCTGCTTTTCTCTTTGCAAGCTCATTCTTAACCATCTCAGAGAAGAGCTTCTCAGACTCGATAAGAGAAACCTGAACGTTTCCGTGAGGATCTCTCTCAAGGAAAAGCTGCTGCTGGATTCCCTGGGGAAGAATATCGAATACTGCGAATGAAGCGTCTGTAAGACCCTTCTTTATGAAATCATACTTTGCATTCCAATCGGGAAGTGCATTGAACTCTTCAGTCTTCTGACCTGCAAGGAGTTCATTGATCTCAGCGATAAGTGCAGAGAACTCGGGAACGAACTCAACGATACCTTCAGGGATTATTGCAACACCGAAATTCTCGCCGTTGTTTCCACGCTTCTCAACTGCATCAGCGATATAATTTGTGATCTGAGCAAGAGACATCTTCTTTGCAGCAACTTCCTCACCGATAAGGCAGATATTAGGCTGTGTCTCAAGTGCACACTCAAGTGCAACGTGAGAAGCGCTTCTACCCATAACTTTGATGAAGTGCCAGTACTTCTTAGCTGAGTTTGCATCTCTTTCGATGTTACCTATAAGCTCAGAATATGTCTTTGTAGCTGTATCGAAACCGAATGAAGCCTCGATATCCTCGTTCTTAAGGTCACCGTCAATGGTCTTGGGACAACCGATAACCTGAACGCCTGTGTTATTTGCAGCCATGTACTCAGCAAGAGTAGCTGCGTTTGTGTTGGAATCATCACCACCGATGATAACGATAGCTGTAAGACCGTTCTTCTTAGCGTTCTCAGCAACTATTCCAAACTGTTCCTGCGTCTCGAGTTTTGTTCTTCCTGAACCGATGATATCAAATCCGCCGGTGTTTCTGTAAGCATCGATAAACTCATCGTCAAACTCAATGTAATCATTCTTTAAAAGTCCGTCGGGACCGCCCTTGAATCCAAGGAGCACGTTGTTCTTATCTGTTGCCTTAAGTGCATCGTAAAGACCGCATACAACGTTGTGTCCGCCGGGAGCCTGTCCGCCTGAAAGGATAACACCTACAACCTGCTTTTTAGCTGCTGATGTGTTGTTTCCTTTTGCGAATGTGATCTCGTTCTTTCCGTATGTGTTAGGGAAAAGTGCCTTGATCTTATCCTGATCTGCTACGCTCTCTGTGGGAGCTCCGTCCTTAACACAGATTTCTGAGATACCGTTTCTAAGCATTCCCGGAAGCTTAGGTGAGTACTCGTATCTCGCTTTCTGAAGTGGTGAAAGGTTCATCTTGTATCTCCTTTATAATATAAAAAATTATTTTTCCAAAATGGATTATAGCACGATTTATGTTTTTTTTACAATTATTTGTATTTAATGTCTCTCATCGGTGTTTTCGAATCTCTCGCAGAATCTCGCAGAGAAAGAAGGCTCTGAACCAGCGATCGAGATATGCGTTGTATCTCCAATCCTCAGTGTCCTGAAAGTGGCTATCCCCTTTTGCCTCTCTTCCGTTGCAAGCTCGGTCACCGATGTCGGAGCCGTGGCAAGAAACTGCAGCGGTACAAACGGGGATACATTCCATAAGGTGGACAGTATAACGGCCGTGATACCGAAATGACAGAAGAATGCGACTCTTTTGTCATTGTTTTCTCTGACCTTGAACACATCCCCGTCTCTTTCGTATCCGTATTCGTTTAAAAGCCCGTAGAAAGCTTCCCTGACATAGTCATACTTCTCGACCATATCGGAACACTTTACAAGATCCGAATCCCTCCAGGCATACCTGTCGAACAGTTCAGGGTGTACTCCATAATATGACGGTAAAACATCCCACATGATCCTTGTCTTGTAAAGCCCTGTATCGGGATTTGTCTTTAGCGCAGTGGCATATGCTTTAGCGGTCTCTTCTGATATGTTCGGATCAAACTGTGCCGGAAATTCCCTTAACCAGTCCTTTGTAACTGCTTTCATCCCCAGTGCTTCAAGCGAATACGCCGCCGTATCGACGGCTCTTCCAAGAGGCGACTGATATGCATCATCAATCTTAAGCCTGTCTATATAAGAAGCCAGCTGCTTTGCTTCTTCAATGCCCTTTTGTGTGATTGTGTCATGTTCGTAATCGGGATCTCCGTGTCTGATAAAAAATAGTTTCACTGTTTCTCCTTTTGGTCATTGTCTTATTCTACAGACAAAACCTTGTAGTCTTTTGCTTCCACGGCATCTTTTAATACATCATTGGAAACTTCTTTGCTCAGTGTAACGACAGCATTGTTTTTTTCATGGCTTACGATCGCTTCACTGACACCGTCTATGCTCTCGAGTGCCTTCTTGACGCTGGCCTCGCAATGAGCACACATCATACCTTCGATATTCATTGTCTTAACCATAACTTTACTCTCCTTTTTGATCTCTTTATTAAACTGTGAAATATCAAACTCAGGAATACTTTCCAGTGTTTTTTTCTTTGTTCTGTCACGCGTTGCATCATGTATGCGACACATGTTTAGTCTCAGCGCATTGCTGACAACACAGAAGCTTGACAGACTCATCGCTGCCGCTCCTATCATAGGACTGAGTTTAAGTCCGGCATTATAAAATACACCTGCTGCCAGAGGGATGCCTATCATGTTGTAGATGAAAGCCCAGAACAGATTCTCGTATATGTTTTTTAATGTTGCTCTTGAAAGCCTTACGGCTGCTGCCACATCCTTAACCGAACTGTTCATAAGCACCACTTCAGCCGAATCTATAGCAACATCGGTTCCTGCACCGATAGCCATTCCCGTATCCGCACCGGCAAGAGCAGGCGCATCATTTATCCCGTCTCCTACCATTATGACTTTTCCAAACTTCTTAAGTTCTTCTATCACACCTGATTTTCCGTCGGGATATACACCTGCGATCACCCTATCGACACCTGCCTCGGCTCCCGTAGCTTTTGCTGTCCTTGCATTATCTCCAGTCAGCATAACAACATACAGTCCCATTTTTTTGAGCTGTTTTATTGCTTCTACGCTGTCTTGTCTTAGAGTATCAGCAACCGCTATGATACCAAGTATCTTATCATATGTTGCAAAGATAAGAGGAGTCTTTCCTTCATCCGAAAGCCTCGTAACGGTCTCGTTGACTTCATCAGTCGATGTCTTATCCTCGCAGTTATTCAATATATAATCAGAGTTTCCGCCGATAAGCGTCATCCCCTTATAACTGCACTTTAAGCCTTTCCCCGGGAATACTTCAAAGTCACTGTTCTCATCTGAAATATCAATATTAAGTTCCTCGCATTTTTGAGTAACCGCCTTGGAAAGAGGATGCTCGCTTTTCTTTTCAAGTATGCCTGCAAGTTTTAAAAGCTTGTTATCAGAATCCGCCTTGATCGCTACACAGTCGGTCACAACAGGTTTTCCGTTTGTTATCGTTCCCGTCTTATCGAGTACGACAATATCAGCCTTTCCCGTCTCCTCGATCGAAACTGCTGTCTTAAACAGTATACCGTTCTTTGCACCGACTCCGCTTCCGACCATTATTGCCACTGGTGTTGCAAGTCCTAAAGCGCACGGACAGCTTATGACAAGAACGGATATAGCTCTTGCGACAGCGAAACCGGGTTCCCCCTTAAGGATCATCCATACGATAAAAGTGATCACAGCTATCACAAGTACGATCGGTACAAATATGCCTGACACTCTGTCGGCTATCCTCGCAATAGGTGCCTTGGTGGCAGCGGCATCACTGACAAGACGGATTATCTGAGAAAGCGTGGTATCTCTTCCCACCCTGTCTGCCCTGCATACAAGATATCCCGAACTGTTTATTGTCCCTGCAAATACTCTGTCACCTAAAGCTTTATCAACCGGAATGCTCTCGCCTGTAAGAGCCGATTCGTCTATCGCCGATACTCCCTCATTAACTATACCGTCGACCGGAATGCTCTCACCGGGTCTTATCGCAAAAAGATCATCGATCTTAACTTCCTCAACAGGGACAGTGATCTCTTTTCCATCCCTTATAAGATGGGCGGTCTTCGGTGACAGATCAAGAAGTCTTTTTATCGCATCGGTAGTCTTTCCCTTGGATCTGGCTTCAAGCATCTTTCCTACTGTTATTAAAGTAAGGATCATGGCTGCGGATTCATAATAAAGATCATGCATGTATGATCCAACAGCCGCCTCATTGCCATTGTTCTTTGCAATGATCATTAATACTGTAACGCCTAGGCTGTAGACAAAGGAAACGCCGCTCCCCAAAGCCACAAGGCTGTCCATGTTCGGTGCCTTTGCCAAAAGGCTTTTTGACCCGCTTATAAAGAATTTTCTGTTGATGATCATCACTATCAGGCTGAGTATCATCTGAATAAAAGCATGGTAGATATGCTTTCCTTCCAGAAAAGCAGGTATTGGAAATCCCAACATCATATGTCCCATTGAAAAATACATTAGGATTAACAAAAAAATAAGGGAAGTGACAAGTCTTCTCACAAGGGCAGAAATGTCCCCCTCGTTTAGTCCCTCACTTTCCTTTATGCTTGCGCCGTAGCCTGCTTTTTCCACGGCCTCTATTATGTCTTTGTCATCAGCACTGCCTTCAACTCCCATTGAGTTGGTCAAAAGACTCACTGAGCATGACTCTATGCCTTCAAGCGAGTTCACTGCCTTCTCAACGCGGGCCTGACAGGCCGCACAGCTCATTCCCGTAATATTGTACTGTCGCATATTAAACCTTTACTATAGATATTTACTTTCAAATTCACTGATCGGAATCGGTCTGCTGTAATAATATCCCTGTATTATCTCGCATCCCATCTCTCCCAGTCTGTCTACCTGGCCCTTGTTTTCGGCACCTTCTGCAAGACATACAAACCCGAGTTCTCTCGCAAGGGTTATGATATGTCTCAACACGATCAGGTTTTCCTCGGATATCTTATCCTCATCAAGCGTATCCACAAAGCTCTTGTCGATCTTTAAAGTATCTATTGGCATCATTGTCAGAAGTGACAATGATGAATAACCGGTTCCGAAATCGTCCATGGATATCTTAAAGCCCTTGCTTCTTAATTCTTCAAGCACATGAAGCATATGCTCCATGTTATCATAGGTCGCACTTTCGGTAAGTTCAAATTCTATCAGTTCATGATCCACACCGTATGAATCTATTATCTGTGCCAGATGTGATATCAGCTGATTATCATACATCCTGTTTCTTGAAAGGTTTACCGAAACAGGATACAGTGGTCTTCCCTCGCTCTTCCATCGGGCCAATGATTCACATACCTTCCTTAACACAACATCATCTATCTTTCCGATCGAACCGTCCTTTTCAAAGAAAGGTATGAACCTTGAAGGCGGCATGAACTCCTTGTTCTTGTAATTCCATCTGATAAGAGCCTCAGACCCCTTGATCGTATTTTTCTTTATATCAAATTTCGGCTGAAGGAATACCGTAAACTCATCATTTTCAATAGCAGTCTCTACATAGGCTTTGATATAATTGCCCCATGATATGTCATCATGCATCTTATCTGTGTAAATGATGATCTCAGTATTGTTGTGACTTGTCCCGAGCGCCTGTGCCATCTTGCCGGCATCAGCCACACGGTTTCCCGAAAGCATGGCTCTCTGCATCGGAACGACACCGCACCTGTAGAATATCCTGTAATTGGGATCTTCTTCAAGATGGGAAAGTTTCTCAAAGAAAGCCTCAAGAGTGCTTATTATCTCATCCTGCGGCATATCCTTTATCATCATGGCAAAATTGTCATTATGACAGCGCGCACTCGCATAAACGAAATCCGCTTCGTTAATGGCTTTTACAACATTGCAGAGCACCTTATTGGCCGCTATATGGCCGTACACCTCATTAATCACCCTGAATTCCTTGATATCAAAGTGTACAAACGCATAGTCATTTATACCTTTGTCTATAGGCATCTCAAGATATGCGACCAGGTGATTCCAGTTGTAATGAGATGTTATCGGGTCATAAAAAGCTGTTCTGTAAAGATAAGCCTTTTCAAAGTCTTCATCCTTATCCTCTATGATACACGCCGCTCTGTCATCTACGATCTTTCCTTCATACAGTATCCTGATCTTGCCGTTTTCCAGAAAGACCCCCGTCACACCGGGATCTTCGCATATCGTAAGATCGCTGTATACCCTGTGGGCATCATCATCCTTTGATATTCCGTCAAAAAGTTCATGAAGAAACTCTCTTGATATACGTATCTCTTCATCTATCTCGACAGAATAAAAGAAAGCACCCTTTAAGACTACGGATTTAAGATCATCAGGATAATCGATCCTGCTATCTGACGGTCTGTATTCTATACCCAGCACTTCCCTGCCGAGAGAATCCACAAAGAACACCCCCGGATAATCATAAGTTCCGAAAGCATTCTCGTATTTTCCTATCACCTTAGGTGTATCACCCTTATAATACTGCGCTATCTCATCAGAAGTTGCATCCAGATAGTACAGAATCCTTTCCGGTTTATACAATTGGTTCAGTTTATTTATAAACATGCAGGTTCCCCCGGATCTTAAATCAGTATACTAATCATCATTGTCCGTTTCTTCTTCACTGTTTGTTGAAATCTCAGGAAGGAATTCGAGTATTCCGTCTTCCACCTGTACATAGGACTCCTTAAAATCGATATTGTCTCTTATAACAGTGACCAGCTTCCTGTACATCTCCATTGCCCTGTAGTGTCCGTATTCCAGTGTTGTCTCATCGCACTCATCGGCTGCTGCCTCAAGCTCTGCTGCGATATCGGACATTGCGGTTGCTCCTATCATCTTTGATGAACTCTTAAGGGAATGGATATATATGCCATAGTTAACCCAGTCTCTGTTTTCAAAACAGTTCTGAAGAGCTGCTGCTTTTTTCTTTTCATCCTCTCCATACTCAACCAGAAGTGACTTGTACACCTCATCATTGTTATCGCAGTATGCCATTCCTTTTTTTGTATCTATCCCCGCAGAGGACAGATCAATGATGAACGCCGGCTTATCCTCCTCCGAATTATCGTCCCCGTTTTTGACGGTCTTTTGTATCTGTACCTTTTCTTCGGGAAGATAAGCTATTATCATCTTCTCCAAAGCACGTCCGTCAACGGGTTTTGTCAGATAATCATCAAATCCCCTTGAAAGATACCTGTCTCTGGCTCCTCTTACAACATCAGCTGTAAGGCATATGATAGGAGTTGTTTCATTCATTTTACTATCCAGAGCACGTATCTTTAACATTGCCTCGGTTCCGTCCATACCGGGCATTCGCTGATCCATAAAGATGATATCGTACTTATTCTTATCTGCAAGCTGTACCGATTCTGCTCCGCTTAGAGCTGTATCCAGCTTGATACCTGTCTTTTTAAGAAGGCTCTCTGTAACGATCAGGTTCATGTTCGTATCGTCAACCACAAGGATACGGGCAGCAGGTGCGTGGAATGCCTCTTTATATGTGACGACATCCTCATCCTTTTCGATCGCCTTTTTATAATCGCCTATCGGCCTGTCATTCTCTATCTTCTGCCAAAGATCAAAAGCAAATGTTGATCCTTTAGCGTATTCACTCTCTACCTTAAGTTCGCTTCCCATAAGTTTAAGAAGACTAACCGTTACGGCAAGACCCAGACCTGTTCCCTCTATCATACGGTTTCCCGTAATATCAAGGCTTTCGGGAGATCCGAAGAGTTTTTCCTTATCCTCATCCTTTAAGCCGATACCCGTATCGCTGACTTCATAATGGATCAGGATCTCTTTTTCGTTTTCTGATCTGCGCTCCTTTTCTTTCATCGAAAATGTCACGGAACCTTTTTCGGTATACTTTACGGCATTCGTCAGAAGGTTCATTACGATCTCGTTTATTCTGGTATCGTCTCCGTAAAGTTCGCTCGGAAGGCCGGTATCTATGTCCATGTTAAACTTTAGAGACTTTGCATAAGCCCTTTCCGAGATACTGTTTATGAAATACGAAAGCTGAGAACCCAGGCTGTATCTTACAGGCAGTATCTCCATCTTTCCGTCTTCTATCTTTGAAAAATCGAGTATGCTGTTAACAAGCTGGAGCAGGTTATGACCCGACTGCTTTATATTCTTCGAATACCCTCTTATATCCCTGTTGTCAGTCTCCCTTAAGACCATCTCGTTCATGCCAAGTATCGCATTTATCGGAGTCCTTATCTCATGAGACATATCCGCAAGAAAACGGCTTTTAGCCTTGCTGGCTTCATCGGCAGCCTGCTTTTCAAGCATTAAGACCTGTTCCTCATATTCACGCTGCTGGGCACTGAGCTTATCCAAAACATGAGCAAGTATGACAGCTATCGCTCCGCCAAGAACGACCGCAATGACGGCAGCTATCAGAAATCCGCGTACTAAGCCGTTAACACCCTTCATGAGTTCAGCTTTACTCGTAGCTATACCGACATACCATCCGGTATTATCCATCTTTGAAACAACTATGCCTCGCTCTATGCCGTCATAATCGATAAGATAAACTGTATCCTTTGATCCGGAAACTATATTTGCTATCACGTCAGCGTAAGGAGCTCCCGGAACATCCATAACCCCTTTGGGAGAATTGTCAAATGAATATTCTTCATTGGGATGGACTATCATCCCCATGTTCTGATCGACCAAAAAAGCATATCCGTTCTCATCAACATCCGCATCATTTATTATGTCCACAAGCGTATTTACGAATATGTCTTCAGCCAGAACACCTAAAAGTGTATCACCGTCATATACAGCCTTTGATATGGTTATTATGGGCAGGCCCGTATCGGAATCCATATACGGGGTTGAATAGAATACCTCTCCTGTGCTTGCCGCAACCGTATACCACTGCCTGTCATGAACATAATCTATAGAACCGTCTGCGATAAAATCGGAAGCACACGCCATCGTATTGTTGGGATAAGTGAAATATATGTCATAGATATAACCATATTTATTTAAAAGGTTATAGCTTTTGTTAAGATAACCATGAAATGCATCATATCCTTCTTTTGATATTCCGCTTACAACGACGTCCGCAGCAAGAGAATCAATGACGGCCGCATTTGTGTTGATCCATGCAGTGAGTTCCTGGGCATACTTGTCCGCCTCTATGCTGTATGTAAGTTCAAGCTGTCCGGACATACTCTCCTTTGCTCTCAAGTAACTGATCACCAGGATAAGAGCCGAGCTGACAAGAACGACAAAAACTATCAATAATGTCATCTTAACCCGCAGGTTTTTCATACAAAATACCCTCCACCCTTAAGTATACTACATAATAGGTGTTCTTTTCTATCGCGATCGACAGTTTATTCTTTAGCTCCACCTGTGGATATCTTTTTGATCCACTTCTTGCTCCTAAGTCTCAAAAATGCCCACAGAGTCTTTACTATCTGGTCCGATTTGAGACATACATAGATCATAAACGGTGAAAGCTTTAGATAAAATCCAGCAAATATCCCAAGCGGAATGGCAAGTACCCAGAGAAAGATATTGTCGGTGAGCATGAGCATGGTCGTATCTCCGCCTCCGCGAAGCACTCCCTTTGTCATGATACTGTTGGTACCCTGGAATACTATTATAAGGCTTATGGCATTCATAAGCTGCTTGGCAGTCAGAGCCGTCTCCTTACTTACGTTCCCGTAAAATCCTATTATAAGATCACTGCAGAAGAAAATGAAAGCGGCCGATATGAGTCCAAGAACAATACCGAGCTTAAAGAACCTGTATCCCTGTCTCATGGTCTTTTCCCTGTCTCCCAGTCCAAGAGTGATACCCGTCACTATAGCACCTGCCTGGCTCACGCCCGATATGACAACGGTACTGAGCTGCTGCGTGACACTCGTGATAGCATTTGCCGCAACAAATGTACCTCCGAGATGACCGATTACCATTGCCACTGAATTGGTTCCCACTGCCAGTATTCCGTCACTTACAAGGACAGGTATGCTTATACGGATATACTCTTTTATGAGTGAGCCGGTCTGCATTAAAATATCCTTTAGTCTGAAGCCTATCCTCTTGTCTATGACAAGCAGATAGAACATTATCAGGCTAAACTCAAATATCCTGGCCATAAGAGTTCCCAGTGCAGCACCGGCAACTCCCATTTTGGGTGCTCCCAACTTACCGAAGATTAGGATATAATTCATCGAAAGATTAACAAAGAACGCCCCGACAGAAACTATCAACGGATAGAAGACCTGTCCGACGCTCCTTAATACTATCGTAACGACCAGTGATATGCCGACAAAGAAATAGGTCGGGATGGAATATCTGAAATATATGCTTCCAAGAGATGCTATGTTTGTATCAGTCGTGTATGTCCTCATGATAAGATCGGGGATCAAAAAGGTAGCCAGAGCAAAGAGAGCCGCCAGTGTTATGTTTAATCTCAGCATTAAACATACTGTCTGCTTAAGTGCTCTTGAGGCATCACTTTCTATGTTTTCCGTTTCCATGGAGTTTTTCATACCCCAGTATCTTGATACCAGTACGGAAGCCCCCATTCCAAGCCCCATGCACAGTATCTGAAAGACACTGATAAACGAGTTTGCAAGCGATGTTGCAGATAAAGCATTATCACCCAGGCTTGCCACCATCATCGTATCGAGCATGTTTACGCCTATTGTTATCAGGCTCTGTAATGCAATCGGTATCGAGAGGACAAAAACCTTTGTATAAAACTGTAAAGACTCTCCCTTGTTGTCCATTTTTGTTTAAATAAACTCCTTATATCATCCGTCAGATAAGACAGTTTAACAGTCCAAGCACAAAACCTATCAGTCCTCCGAGACCGACTATGGTACGAAGTTCTTTTTTCATGACTGTTATTATCAGACGTTCCAGTTCCTTTTCATCCATGGCGTTTATCTTGTCGGATATGACCGTCGCTATATCGATATGATCTAGAAGTTTTTCTATATTTGATGAAGCCATCTTTCTGAAAGCCTCTATGACCGCTTCACGCAGATGTCCTTCCTTCATACCCATGTAAAGCATTATGTCTTCGGCTGACTTACTGTCGATCTCGCTCAATCTTTCACCGACTATCGGTCTGACATAATCAGCTCCCTCCTGCTTAAGGATATCCTGAATGTCACGAGCCGTTGAAGCAGCGATCGAATCTATCCATTCACCGCTTACAAGTCTTCCTATCTTATTGGAGTGTATCCTGTTTTTTAAATATTCGGCTCCGTAATCCTCCATCAGTTTGACAACGTCTATCGATTCGACAATCTTTCGGCTGAGCAGATTGCAAAGAGCATCTTTCTTTTCGCAGTATTCTTCAGATCCCGCGCCCGAAAGAACACATATCTCCTCTTTAAGTTCTGTCGTAAGATGCTTAAGCACAACATCCGCCACTTCATCTTCTATCTCTTTTGAGAGCACCATGGCTTCTATATCATCTTTTGTCAAAAGCGAGGATGCGACCGCATTTCCCACAGCCTTGGCAACACGTGATTTGCCTTTTGGGATAGCTCCAGGTGTAAACGGAAGCAGATGTCCAAAGAGCAGTATCTCTTTTCTTGGGTAAAACAGCATCTTTACCGCTATAAAATTCGTAAAGCTTCCTATGGCCGCACCGATCACAGGGCCTGTTATATATTCCGGGATCACTATAATCTTTCTCCTAATTCAGAGATCAGTTTTTCAACTGTATCTTCAAGTGTAAGACCTTCCTCAGATATAGTTAGGTCTGCATATCTTTCATAGAGTTTCACTCTTGTTTCATACATATCATCTATGCTTTCGCCGTCACGAAGGACCACACCGCGTCCCTTCACATCCTTAAGGCGTCTGTTAAGCTCCTTCTTATCAACCTTAAGATATGCAACAAGCGCATCATTTTTTAGTTGCTTCATGGCTCTATCACTGTAAACGGCACTTCCTCCCGTCGCTATCACACAGTTAGATACGTCAAGGCCAAGCAGTGCTTCTTCCTCACACTTTAAAAACTTATCTGTACCATTCTCTTCTATTATCTCACTCAGCTTTTTTCCTTCTCTTTGCTGTATGAGGATATCGGTATCAATAAAATCCATTCCAAGAATCTTAGCAACGATGACACCTATCGTACTCTTGCCCGATGTAGGCATGCCCGTTAATATGATGTTCTTTTTGGTCATATCAGTCATCTTTCCACCATTCAGATCAGCACAAATGCCTGTTAATTATATCATATATAAGATTCTTAATCTAATTGGACGTTTTTTATAGCAAAAACTGTTATAATGGATATGTAGGTGAAACTATTTACACGGGGGATATATATGGATCTGATATGCGAAAACTGCGGCACTTATCTTAACTTCCTTGATAAGGAATGCCCTCTTTGCGGTCATGCAAACAAGTATTACACGACAAATGTAAGCTATACACCGCAAACCATAAAGGAACTGAAAGACTGGTATGAAACACAGGGCTTCGGTCCTTATGAATCGACACGCTTTTTTATCGGTATCGATTACAAAAAGCCCAAAGCCTTCGGTATATTTGAAAACAGCGGTGTATTTACGGTATATAAGAACAAAAGAGACGGATCCCGCGCGATAAGATATCAGGGACCCGATGAGGCTTATGCCGTTAACGAACTGTATCTTAAGCTGAAAGATGAGCTGGTCGATAAGAAGTACAACCGCAAGGGCGATATGAGCATTATGTTCTATCTGCAGTATTTCCTTATCATGGCTGTAGCTGTGCCCTGCTCAATGATGACCAAGACTGCATTTCCCGCGGTACCTATTCTTATAACTCTTATATACGGAGCCGCAATTCTGGATTCAAAGCTGTCGGCGCTCAAAAAGATGAGTCTGAAGGCAAAAATCCTTATGGGCGTCGGTCTGTTTCTCATTCTGTCTTTCGGTCTTGTCAAATATAATATGCGCAACTATACTCCGCGCTATTATAACTATCAAAACATGATCATCTGCGCTTATAAGGGTGATTACTTCCTGTATGAAGAAAGCAAAAACGATTATGTCAAAGTAAAAACTGACAGTGTTCCCAAAGTCATAAAAAAAGATGACAAAGCCTACAGGCTTGATACCGCTTCCAAAGATTACAAATCCGAGTATTCATTCAAGGAGAGTAATCTGTATAATACATATATTAAGAATTCTTCTTCGTCGGATTCTTATCATGACAACTATAATTACTCGGATACATCCGATTCATCTTCAACCGACTGGGATTCGGACTGGTAACGTTTTTAGTGAGGAGAATCACGCCTGATTCTCCTCATAATAATCTCTGACCTCTTCCATGCAATTGCACATCGCATCTTCATAGGCCGCAGAGCCCATCATCTTCTTATCGGTCTTTCTCAAAAGACTGACAGTTGCACTTATCGCACTGAAATTCTTTGCAGTACCCACACTGTCACATTTGTAATTGACTGCTCTGCTCGCATCTATCCCGAATCTGCCAGCTTCCTTTACTGCATCAATGTTGGCACCAAGGAAGATAAACTCCCATCCGTTCTTCTCCTTTTTCTTTTCGATCATCTTCTTAACTTTTTCATACGTATACTTATGACTCGCATTCTCCATTCCGTCTGTTGTTATCACAAACATAGTCTTTTCAGGCACCTCATCTTCAGGCATGTTCTTATGGAGCTTCCCGATATGGTGAATCGCTCCGCCTATGGCATCTAAAAGTGCCGTGCAGCCTCTTACATAATACTGCTTGTCTGTCATTGACTTTATCTTATCGACACTTATACGATCATGTAATACCTCACAGTTATCATCAAAGAGTACTGTAGAGATGACAGCTTCTCCGTCTTCCTTTTTCTGCTTCTTTATCATTGAGTTGAAACCGCCTATGGTATCCGACTCAAGTCCGCCCATTGAACCGCTTCTGTCAAGTATGAAAACCAATTCCGTTAATCCTTTTTTCATGTTGTATCCTCCTTTAAAAGATCGTGTTTGTCTGTTTCTGACATCAATATACAACATGCAATAAAATACGAGGTTGTTTGCCAAACAACCTCGCAAAGGATCAAAAATCAACAATGGGATTAAGCCCGTATTTCTCAAGTGAATCGCTGATATCAAATATATCGAAATGTTCGTTTTCTATGTAGAACTCCCATATCCTGTCTTCAAGTATGCTCTCTGAAACGGCATATCCGGCTCTGGCAAGAAGATCCTTAGTATCATCCAGACTAAGTTTTAATCCCACACAGAATTTAAATGCCGTTCTCTTGTCAGGCTTATATATCTCAGGGTTCTTCTTCACGTTATGAACAACATGTTTGGAAACCCATGCCGTGCTCTCAAGTACGGTCAGCGATATGCCTTTTCTTTCGGAAAGATACAAAAGATATACTCCGAAGGGATCTTTAAGATGTTTTACTCTGTCATTTAATTTATCTTCATCTATGAAAAGATCATCAAAGTCTTCGTCTGCGGTACACTCATCAGCCTCTTTAGCTTTTGGGGCTTCCATCATCGCATTGGCAAATGCTGCGCTTTCCGTAGCTTTCGCTCCCCGTTTCTTTGAAGGTCTGATATTTCCTATGGCAGAAAGAAGCGAACTCTTCGGTGCAACAGCTCCCAAACCAGCAAAATACGAATCATCAGGCCTTATCGACTCACACCTGGGAGTCTGCGCTATCATCGAATCAAAGCTTATGCTCTTATATTCTTCTTTTCTCTTTTCCGTTACGTATTCATGATCGATGAAAGCCTCTATCATCGGATGGAGTTTTTCAGCAAGCTTTGTTGACTCAGGATCAAACACCACCAGATAGACTTCCATATCCTCATCAAGAAGAAAAGAGTTTATCTCATCCATTGCTATACGAAGACCGTAGGCTCTGGGAAAAGCAAAACTTCCCGTAGCTATAAGCGGAAAAGCTATCGATCTTATGTTGTGCTCTTTTGCAAGGATCAGGCTCTTTTTATAACAGCTTTTTAGCTTTTCTACCTCTCCGCTGTTACCGTCTATATAAAGAGGACTGACAGCATGGATGATATACCTGCACTTAAGATCAAATCCCGGCGTGATAAATACATCCCCTTCGGCCACATTCCCGATCTTTTGTCGTACCTTATGAAGTTTTTCATATCCTGCCGCATTGTAAACGGCACTGTCGCAACCGCTTCCGACCTCAGGTGTACTTGAGGCTGTATTGACGATCGCTTCAGTTTCCATCTTTGTGATGTCATTTCTTACTATCTTAAGTGACATGGCATACCTCTCAAATGAATGACAATACTCCTAAAACTCCATTGAAAGACCGACTCTCATCTGCATAACCTTTTCTCCAAGTTCTTCCTTAAGTAATTCAAAAGCATGATCCTTGGTGCAGTGTCCGGTGCAGATATACTCTATACCGGTTTCCTTGACCTTTTTTGCGAACTCTTTTACCTCATCATCGGTTTTATTGAACAGATGAAAACCGCCTATTATACCGTATACCTTCCTATCGGGGAATGTGTTCTGTATCTCGTTTATTATGTTGGCGGCACCGCCGTGCGAACATGAATTGATGATCACAAGGCCTTTGTCGGTATCAAGTACCAGGCTCTGTTCATGTTCGAAACTGTCAGGCTTCCATCCTTGAGGCGTCTTAACAAACATCCGCTCTCTCTTTCCGATGTTTTCAAGTCCCTCAGTCTTATGCGGGATAAGAAATACACCATCAAGCAGTTTTTCATCCCCGCTTACAACTTTTATCCTGTCCGAATATTCACTCATAACCCTTCTGGGAATGCCTATATACTTCTTAAAGATCTTTTTCTTTGAATAGCAGTTTGGTGCGGTACCTTCTCTGAAATAAAATGATGCCTTTGTGTTGTTCTCAAAAAAATAAGGTATACCGTTGGCATGATCATAATGCGCATGACTGAGTATTCCAAGATCAATGTCCTTAACATCGAAGTTGAGCTTTTTAAGATTATCAAGAAAAAGCTTTGAAGCACCGGCATCAACAAGTATCTTCTTATCACCATACTCCACCAGAAGACACAGTCCCCATTCACCTTCTATCCCGTTATTGGATTTATTATCCACTATAACCGTGATCTTTGTTTTCATCTTGGCTTCCCTTTCAAACTGATCATAACTTGATACAGTTTTATTCGATCTCCGAAAAATCCATATCCATCGCTATCATGACTGTATAATCCGGATATTCTTCCTTTACTCTTTTTACTGCCTCGCGATATACGCTGCTTCTGTCTCCGGCATCAAAGCTTACAACAATATCGCATCGCATGTTCTTTTCTTCTTTATCAACATAGAAACCGTGCATCTGCAGGACATACTTATTTTCTGTCACTATCTTTCGTACATTCTCTCTTATCGAGATTGCATCGGGATCCTTTGTATTATACGAATACACACCGACAGCTGTAAGTATCACACCATGCTCTTTATATACCTTGACCTCGATCTTTCTTATCAGCCTGTCAAGTTCATCCGCCGAGAGCGTATCCGGCACCTCTATATGTACTGAACCGTTATATGAATCCGGTCCGTAATTATGCATTATAAGATCATATGCACCGCTTACCTGAGGAAAAGAGGTAATCGTCTTTTTGATATCCAGTACCAGATGCGCATCCACACGCTCACCCAGTATCTTTGATACTGTCTCTTTTAGCATATCTATTCCGGACTTTATGATCACTACAGCGATCACTGCACCAAGCCATGCTTCTAGTGAAACTCCGAATATAAGGTAGATTGCTGCTGCAACAAGTGTTGAAGAAGATATAACGGAATCCAACATGGCATCGGCTCCCGAATTGATAAGCGAATCCGAGTTTACCTTTTCTCCCGTACTCTTCACATACCTTCCAAGTACTATCTTAACAACTACTGCAACTGCCACTATAACGAGCGATACAGCCGAATAATCAGGGACGTCGGGGTGAATTATCTTATCAACCGATTTGATAAAAGCCGTAACACCTGCATAAAGTATTATCAGTGATATGACCATGGCGCTGAGATATTCTATCCTGCCGTAACCGAACGGATGCTTTCTGTCAGCCTCTCTTCCCGCAAGTTTTGTCCCCACTATGGTTATAACGGAACTCGCCGCATCAGACAGGTTGTTGACCGCATCCATGACTATTGCTATCGAATGGGCAGTAAGACCGATAACAGCCTTAAATCCTGCGAGGAACACGTTAGCTAGTATTCCTATTATGCTCGTACGTATTATTATTTTGTCTCTGTTGTTTTCTTCCATTTTATTCGCTTCCTTGTTCTTTCTGAATCATCTATTCCCGATTATATCATACTCGAAAATATAGTAATAACATAAAATCGAAAAGGAGTAAAAAGTAACCAGGATTCAATGCTGAGATCTCATGAACAAAATGTATCAGAAATGCAATAAAACAGACCGGAATAAATTTATTCCGGCCTGTTGTACACTTACTTTATAATCCGATATAATCGGTTATCAATTCTGCATTGTATTCCGATTTTTTTGTTCTACATAGAAACTATTTTGAAATCAAATACTTATCGATACTAAAAGACGTTACCATGTCAATCGCAGATTTGTGCTCACGAATGCAATCCAGTTTCAAATCCTTTAATTGCTTTGTATTTTTTTTTGATATCGTAAGTTCCATACAATAGAAATCTAATCTTGATATATAATCAGCATATTCCATGATTTCGTCTTTTGATATGATATCGCTTCCTTCAATAAGAGCCCTGATACCATCATATTTCTCAAATATACTTACTAAATCACTTCCTAAAGTCAATTCCGTTTCCACAGGTTTCTCGGCTAAACCCAACACCCATGCCAACACTCTAGCCTGTTCACCTAAAAATGCCAACTCGTTTAATTGCTCTTCCCCGATTTCTCCTTTTGAAATTGCAGACAGATAACTCGCTAATTGATTAAATTCCGGAACATATTTCAATGCCAGCATCATAACGTCTGCATCATCTACATCTCCCCTACTGTTTAATCTATTGAAGGCTTTTCTTCCTACAAAAAAATCAAAAATTAAACGTAATACCAATTCCTGTTTTTCCTCTATTTCTACAATAGAATCAACCGGTACGAGTTTCAATTCTTTATAGCAAGGTATTCCCATTTTTTCCAGAATTTCACAATTCTTTTCTATTCTGGAAATATCATTACTTGAATAATTAACATTATCCGTATTTATCTTAAACCTTGAATTAAAATAGTTTTCCAAGAAATTCCCATTAACTTCATTATTTTCATTCGCTTTATCCTTCTTAAAAACACTAAAAATTCCCATCTACTTTTCTCTCCATTCGCATTACTCTTGCAATTAATCCTTCAAGAAATGTCCCATTCTCAAACAGATGAAACGATAGTAAGTTTTTCTAAAATATAGATTATTATCTATTCATCCCTACAAACCCGAATTTGCTCACATCAATAGTTTATCTAATTCCCTAAGAAGCTTTGTTTTCATATTCTCAAGTTCTTCGTTGCCAGGTCTGTTATTATCCGAATACATTTCTTCCCTCGGATACCACCAAACAGGTCCTCTGCCATTGTTGCCGTAATTCTCCATATCGCCTTTTCTTCTTGGAAATAAATGCCAGTGAATATGAGCACCGCTTTCTCCATTTCCTAGACATTCATAATTCATTTTTTCAGCTCCAAAAGCATTTTTCACTGCTTCAGCAACCAGTGTCATTTCATATAAGTGCTTTGCTCTTTTTTTCTCATCCAGATCAAACAGCTCAACAACATGATCTTTATATAGGAATAATGTATATCCCTTAAAATACTGAAAATCTCCAATTACCACATATCCAGTTTCAAGTTCTTTTACAAGAAATGGATTATTACCAGCTTTGGTTTCTTTAATTCTGTCACATATTCCGCACATAAATTCTCCCTGCAAACTTCATTTTGTCTTTCTAAGTCATCCCGAAATCATTCGCTCCAGTCCTGCTTTAAAATTGAAAATACTCTTCTTCCTTCATAATGATCTTTACGCCAGAAAAAATCGCGAAATACACCTTCATAAGTCAGCCCGCACTTCTCAATAACTCTTCGTGATGCTTCGTTTTCCGTCCGGCAATCAATTTCAATCCTATGCAGGTTGATCTTTTCAAACCCAAATGCAATTACTGCTTTTGTCATCTCGGTAGCATATCCTTTACCTTGAAATGCCGGCCCGATAACATACTCGATCTCACCATGTCTATTGCTTGTATCCATAGAAAAAAAAGCAATTTGTCCGATACATTCTCCTGACTCTTTTTCTATGACTGCCCATCGATAATAATCATTCCTGGAATATGAAGCAATATACTTCGTGTCAAACAATTCTCTGACAGCCTCCTCAGTTGTATAGCAAGGCTCGCCATAATCCCACTGTGTCTGTTCATCAGCAATCCAGTTTTTGAGCATGGAATCAATATCTGAATACTCAAAACAGCGAAGGATCAATCGTTCTGTCTTAATTGCTTGGGTTCCTACATGCTTAACCAAATTTTTGATCTCCTGTAAGTCTTAAAAAGATAAACCGAAGTATAATCAGATAACCAATTCTAACACAATTATTAATGAACTCAAACCAAAATGGGAGAATAAAGAAATCATAGCGATAATGTTAATCGTTTTTGTGATAGATACATAGGCGTGTATCTTGCAGAGAAATGAATCGGATATACCCTGAAATGTAGAAAAAAGCGAGATGAAAGCAGGTGAACAAAAAAGACTCGACGTTATATCAAAAGATATAATCGCCGAGTCACATGTACAATTGCATATTCCAAATATATCAACGTTCCCTGTCTAGCGCCAATAACCAGGCACCCTATAGTAAGCTATAAGAGTCCGGTATTATCATGTCAGCAGAACTCCGTTATAATTTGGGGCCTTTCGCTAAAATATCCTTGTTACATCAAACCCTGATTCTTAAAAGTCCAATATCTGAATTATAAGATCATCTCCAGTTCTCGAAGAATTCTAAAACGAGCTCATTCACATTGAAGCCGTCAATCTCCTCAGTATACCATGCATGCTTCGCATCTTTCACAACGACGCCCCACACAATGTCTTTATCCGAGTCCGCTCCGTACTTGCTGATGATCGAACCGTTTTCTATCTCGCCCTCGGACTGCTTCTCGAGTCCGTTTGAAGAAGCCATGTAATCAATGACGTCCTCAATAGCGGGATCAAGAGCTGTCTTTGCGCTACCATCTAAATTCTTCGGAATGACTTCGTCAATCTCTCCGTAGACCACAAGCATTCCAACGTCGTTCTTTTCGGGACGCTTGTCCCAGAGCGTCTTACAAAGATCACCGCCGACACTTGCGCAAGCAAGGAACGTATCCTGAGCTTCAAGTGCGAGTCTGAAATTCATGAATCCTCCGTTTGAGAAACCGGCGCAGAATACATGTTTTTTATCGAGCGAGTACTCATCAACAAGATAGTTTACGAGAGCTTTAATGAATCCAACATCGTTATAATCAGGCTCGAGCCTTCCGTAGTTCCAGCTCCTATAGTTTCTTCCGGCCTTCCCGTTGGAAGTTCCGCTAACATAGCAGACAGCGTATCCCTTCGGAAGCGCATCATCATCAAAACAGCTGGTGCGGCGAAAATTTTCGGCTGAATCACCAGATCCGTGAAGCATCACGATGAGCGGTGCGTTCTTACTCTCCTGTGGAAGACTGATGACAAAGTCGTGCTTCACATCTTCAAAAGTACAGGTATACTTGTTGTCATTTTCAAGCACTACATTCTCAAGTTTGGGACCCGATGACGCGCATCCCGCAAGGATGCATGCAGCCGTGAGCCCAATCAACATAAGCGTTAAACAAATTATCTTCTTCATTTCCCTCCCTTTCCCGGGGCTCTTCCCCGAACTGATCGATAGCATCAACCCCTATTCATGAACTATATGGTGGATAATATCTTTTATTTCATTGATAGAGTAGCCTTTGTTATTTATAGGCATAATTCTCAAAACTAGTATAACAAATATAAGAAAAAATATCATTACATATCAGATGTATGACAATAATCGGGAGAAAATTCATGCTGCTCTATTGAATAATGCTTTACCATCGCAAAAATATCTTCATTAATAATCTTGTTATCTGCTTTTATCAAACCAGTGATACTTCCGATTCAGCAATACCATCAGTACCGTATATATAATCGCAGGCAGTGTGGTAATAAGAATACTCCCAACGGTTACATCTGTCTGAATACGGTCAATGCCGATGCCGGCAAAGAAAAAAGCCGCAAAATTATTTGCTACATGAATTCCGCTTCCGACCTCAAGTCCAAAGCTGTACCATGCCAGAAACGAAAGCACTAACCCCATCAATGCAATAGCAACTCTGCCAAGTCCGTTATAAGGATGCATTGCCGTGAACACAGCCGCTGAGATAATGACACCTATAGCAGGAACTCTTGTCCATGAGGATACTGTCTGCATCAAAAATCCTCTGCAGATATACTCTTCGGCGATACACTGAAACGGCCACAAAATAAGCGTCAGAAGAAAACCGAGAAGCTCAAATCTCATCTCTATATGAAAACCCTGTGTTGCTACGATATAGATGAACTGCGGAATAACTGAGACGATGAATCCTATTCCCAGACAAATGAAAAACAGTTTATGATTCCACCCACCACGCGACGATGATACCGTTTTGATTGAACGTTCTTTAGTTACCAGTAATCCAAGTTCCAAAGACGGAAGTAATATTGCGACCATGCCCATGCTTCTTAATACTCCGGTTGCGGAATAATTGTTGAAAGATTCATAAGTTTGCTTGTTCAGAGATTCCAGATAATCTATGAATCCCATATCCGAGCGCTGAAGAAAATAGCAAACCACATATATAAGTGTGGATAGCACAAGGAAGAGCACAAATGTCATCAACGCCGTAAGCAACGGCTTAAACCACCTATATTTTTCCAGCTTCCTAGGGTATGTTGTATACTCTGGAATCGGAGCATTTTGCCTGTCCATAAACACAATGAGTTCCTCCTTTGTCAATCTTTTGATATGACTGCATTCAATAATACTTTTTTCTCTGAAAAGCCACATTTTTATATTTCATTAAACAAATATAATCGACTAACCAAATTCTAACATAATTATTAATGAACTCAAACCCAAATGGGAACATGACCGATAGTGTGCAGGAAAGATCTCCACACAATTGTAAAAGGACATATGCATGCATACAGAATCTTCATGGAGTTGATGTAAAGACCATACAGGCCCAACTTGGACATTCCAGCGCACAACAGACCTAGGATCATATCAGGGATATCGTAGACAGTAATACAAGAGCTCAGAGATTGGAACAGGGATGTATCTTACAGAGTAATGAATCAGATATAGCCTGAAATGTAGAAAAAATGCGAGGTGAACACAAAGAAAAAACCCTGTAAAGTCTCTACTTTACAGAGTTTCTATCGAGCGCGAGACGGGACTCGAAGTTAAAAGTTTTTGAAAAAGTCCCATTTTATGCGGTTTCTGGGTGGTTACTTTTGGACGGTAACCAAAAAAGTAACCAAGATAACACATAACTGTCAACGCC